>Ga0181573_10000033_pt1 | contig 125619 bp, 78 predicted proteins | sample 101ome_25_FD_148643 | JGI IMG/M metagenome (GOLD analysis project Ga0181573, IMG submission 148643) | Coastal salt marsh microbial communities from the Groves Creek Marsh, Skidaway Island, Georgia - 101409BT metaG (spades assembly) | ecosystem: Environmental > Aquatic > Marine > Intertidal...
TGATCCGCAAGCTCCCGTTCCAACGCCTTGTCCGGGAAATCGCGCAAGACTTCAAGACGGACTTGCGATTCCAATCCTCCGCGGTCCTCGCGCTCCAAGAAGCGTCCGAAGCGTACCTCGTTGGCCTTTTCGAAGACACCAACTTGTGCGCCATCCACGCCAAGCGTGTCACCATCATGCCGAAGGACGTCCAACTCGCCCGACGCATCCGTGGTGAGCGTGCGTAAATTTCTTGTTTACGCAACTGCTTTCATCTACTAGACAAAAAAAGAAAAAAAACGGCGCGGTGCTTCAAGGTGCTCGTCGGTCAAACCAAAATTGGTGTTCATTCAACACCACCAAACAAAGAAAGATGTTCCCCCCGCGCTCCTAAATCAACTCGACGCTTCTTCTGAAAAGTAATTGAAAAGTAATGGACTAGGATGAGACTACAATGAAGATACTAGTCGCTATCAATCGAACACGCGCTCTCCCGTGCTCATCGTCACCCACGTCGCGGCGCCGAAGAGGTAGACTGCGGCGGTGACATACAGCACCGCGGACCAATTACCGCCGGTGGCCTCGAGGACGGCGCCGGTGGCGAACGTGCCGACCATACCTGCGATCGAACCCGCGGTGTTTGCCATACCGTGCAACGCACCGGCGTATTTGGGGCCTATCTCTTGGAAGTTGACCAAGAATCCAGCCTGAGTGAACGCCGTGCAGCCCATGGCGACGGTGAGCGTCGTCACCGCTCGAGCGGCGGTCATGTCGGCACCAAAAGCGGCCAAAATGATGAGGCACACCGCTGGACCGATGAAACCAACGCTTTGAATGAATTTACGCGTCTTCGTCACCGACCATCCGCGCGAGTTGATGAGATTATCCGCCAATGTTCCAGCCACGACGCCGCTCGCCGCCATGGTGGCCCACGGAAGCGCGCTGAACCACGCGGCTTCGCGCAGATTGAGTCCGACGACCTGCTTGAAATACAAAGGCATCCACGCGAGCAAAATGAAGATGGCCCAGTTATTGACAAAGTTTGCGATGATGCACGCCCACGTCGGGGCCTTGGATAGGAGTAATTTGAACGGAGGCGGCGTCTTCTTTTCGGCGACCGTCTGCTGGTCCAAAGCCGTGAGCGCGCCGCCCGGGTTATCGACGATGTAACTCAACTCCTCGGCGTTCACCATTTTTGATTCTTTCGGATACGTCGTCGCCACAAAGTTCCAAATCACCGCCCACACCAAACCGAGCGTCCCGAAGAGAATGAAGGGTCCCGGAATGCCGCCGTACGCCAACAGCGCCGGAGCCGCAAGCAAGCCAATCATCGAGCCGCTTTGAAAACCACCCATGGACACCGCCACCGCGCGAGAGCGCTCAGTCTTCGGAACCCACCGAGAGATGACGTTGTTCATGCACGGAAGCGCCACCCCTTCACCTAAACCCATGACGGCGCGCGCGGCGAGCAGCGCGCCCAAACTTCCGCTCGTCGCCACAAAGGGCGTCACCAACGTCGCCAGCGACCACACCGCGATTCCAAACCCGAGAACGATCTTCCCACCGTACCTGTCTGCGAGCACCCCCCCGATGAGCGGCGTCAGGGCGTACCCCCACAGGAACGAACTCTGCACCAAACCGACGGCGCGCTCTCCCCAACCGTTCGCCGCCGCCAAGGGCACGCCCGCGACGGACATGATCACCCTGTCCGCGTTACACAGCATGAGGGCGAACGCGACCAATCCCACGACGACGAACCGATACGCACTCGCCCTCGCGCCCTCGCTCGTTGCCGTCGTCGCGCCATCCGCCCCCGCCTCGACGCGCGTCCCTCGGCGTCGCGTCGTCTCCCCGAACGCTTCCCATCCACGCCTCCACCCGTCGCTCACCGACGACGCGCGCACCACCGTTCGCCCGCGCGTCACCATCGCCTCCGCGCGTCCCACCACCACCGTTCGTCGTCCACCCTCCCGCACCGTCGTCTCTCCCATCCGCGCCGTCCTCCTCCTCATCGGTGTCGTCGTCGTCGTCGTCGCCGCCGCCGTCGTCGACACCGCCCTCGTCACCACCACCGACGCCGACATCCCGCGCACCGCCCGTCGTCGTCCCACCGCGCGCGTCGTCCACCACCACCTCGCGCGCGTCCCTCTCCCACCGCCCGCGCGCGCGCTCGCTCGCTCGGCTCGGCTCGAGTCGGTCGAGCGTCGATCGAGCGTCCGTCCTCCCCGGTGGATTTTGACTCGTTCAGAGCAACATCAGTAGGATTTCAGTGACCGTTCATGACTCATTACAGTTGACCAGTCACAACTCACCAACAGGGACCGTGCCGAAACGCCGAGCTCAAAACAAAGGAGAGACGAGACGTGTACACCTCAATCACACTGTGTACCCATATACAGTTGCCTTGAGTCATGAACGGTCACTGAAATCCTACTGATGTTGCTCTGAACGAGTCAAAATCCTTCGATCCGCCGGTCACGACCGGACGCGGTGGGGGACTCGCGCACGGGGCGATCGCGACCGGCGGGCACGCGCGTGGCGGCGTGCGCGACTTTCGTGCGTGCGTGTGCGACTTTCGTGCGTGCGCGCGGCGCGCGCGACGTGCGTGCGGTCGTCGAGGCGTGGGTGAGACGCGAGAGAGGGAGACTTCGAGGCGTCGAGGCGGTGAGGGCGTCGGTGGCGCCCGCGAGACGATCGCACCGCGCGCCAACCGCCCTCGAACACCCGGTGGATGGGAATCGATCCGAAACCGATGATGCGAGCGAACGCGCGGTCGAGGCGGAGCGCGTCCATGGGCGCGATCGGGGAGGAGGTGGGAACGGTGCGAGAGAGCGAGGGTGCCGCGGTGGGAGCGCGAGGGGTGACGGAGAGCGCGATGACGCGATCCATAGCGGCGGCGAGAGCGATCGAGAAGACGTCGTCGTCGGGGGCGAAGGGGGTGGATGCGGGTCAAGGCGTGCGATTTCGTGATGGGGTGAACGCGCTCCAGGGAAGTAGGGGTCTGTTGAAGCGCGCGGCGGCGATGCACGCGCAGGATGACGAAGACGAACAGTTGGTGGGACGGTTCGAGTGCAACGTGTGTTTCGAGACGGCGCGCGAGCCAGTCGTGACGCCGTGCGGACACTTGTACTGTTGGCGGTGCGTGAAGCAGTGGTTGGATGGCGGGAACAATATGTGTCCCGTGTGTAAGAGCACCGTCGATCAGGATATGCTCATTCCTCTCTACGGTTTGGGCGTCGGCGAAGCGAACAAGGCGACGGGGAGACATGCCAAGCAAGAGCTTTCGTCGTCGAAAGGTTTGGCCGCTTTGCTCGGGCTGCGACAGAACGAGGATTTGCCATCGGGACGAGCGCAACAGTTGCTTCTCTCACGTGTATTACTGACTATTGGCACGCTTATTATTATCTGCTTGCTCATCATCTGATACTTTCGCACAAGCAAGCGACAAACATGAGAATTGGTTGCTCCGTTTTCTGGACCGTGTAATCTACAGGCGCACTACAAACGTTAAAAACTAAAACCACGTCGCGATCGGCCATCACGCCTTGGGCTTCGGACCCTTGTCCGCGCCCTTTCCGCGCCATAAGAGGCGTATGGGCGTTCCAGGGAAGCCTATATTTTCTCGCAGTTGACGCTCCATGTAGCGTCGATACGTCTCCGGGAAGAGCTTTGGATCGTTCACGAAAAACACAAACGTTGGTGGACGAATCGAGGCTTGAGTGATGTAGTAAATCTTCCCCTTACGACTGTTTCTGGACGGTGGCAGCTTCCACAATGTGGCTTCCTGCACGACCGAGTTCAGAGTCGCCGTGGTGAGACGCTTGCGATGATTTTCGCTCGCCACTTGCGCCGCGTCCAAAATTTTTTGAATTCTCTGCCCGGTGAGCGCCGAAGTGTACACTATTTCGGCGTATTCGAACACGCGCATCTTGATGCGCATCTCATCCGTGTACTTGTTCATCGTGTACGTGTCCTTGTCCACCAAATCCCACTTATTAATGCACAGCACGATGCCGCATCCCTCTTGCGTCGCTCTCTCCGCGAGGACGAAATCCTGTTGACTCGGGCCCTGAGTGCCGTCGATGACGAGCACGACGATGTCCGCGCGCTTCATCGCCTGTAGGGCGCGACCGACGCTCAACTTTTCGGCGCCATCCGTTCCTGATTTCACTTGCGTGCGGCGTCGAATACCCGCTGTGTCGACCAGCGTGTACTTGCGCCCGGTGTACTTGTCCTCGACCAAGGTGTCGATACTGTCGCGTGTAGTGCCGGAAAAGTCACTCACGATTGACCTAGCTTCACCAGCCAGACCGTTGAGTAAGGAACTCTTGCCTACGTTTGGTCGGCCGATGATGGCGACGGTGACCGGAATGTCCTCGTCCTCTTCGGGCGCTTCGCCGTCGACTTCCGGCGGAGGCGGCAAAGTAGCGCACATGTTGTCCAAAAGCTCGCCAGTTCCGGTACCACTGATGGCGGACACACCGAGCGGCGTCACATCGCCCAGAGACCAAAACTCGAGGACTTGGTCCTCTCCCTTGGTCGTGCTTTCGCACTTGTTCACGGCGAGCTGAAGAGGGATGTGCGAGTAAGTTCGTCTCAGCCATCTATAAATGTCTTGATCCGCCGTGGTGAGACCCGCTTGACCGTCGACGACGAAAATGAGCGCACTCGCTTCCTTCACCGCCTCCGCGGCCTGAGCCTCGATCATTCCGGGTAAAATCTCCACTCCTCCGATTCTGTCCGTACGAGGCGCCGCCTCGGGGTTCGCCGGTAAATTTTCCAATCCACCGGTATCCACCATCATGAATTCGTGTTCACCCCAATACGAGCGCACGTACATTCTGTCTCGAGTCACCCCCGGTTCGTCGTACACGATCGCTCGCTTCGTCCCGGTGAGTCGATTAAAAAGCGCGCTCTTACCGACGTTTGGCCGTCCCACCACCGCCACTCGCGGCAACGCGTCATCCGGCACCTTACTCCAATCTCTTCGCGTCTTCCTTCGCGTCCGCGCGTCCGCGCGCGCTCGACTCTTCTTCGTCCCACGTTCCACCTCCTCGTCCTCATCCTCTTCCTCTTCCGTCTCGTCTTCGCGCGCGCCGGCGGCGCCTCCGTCCTCTCCGAAGAGCCGCCTCTCCAACGCCTTGGCGTCCTCCACCGTGTTCGCCAACTCGTTCGCCCACGCCGAGGCGTACGCGCTCGCCTCGCGATCCATCCTCTCCATCTCCACCGCGCTCGGCCCTCGTCCACCTCCCTCCTCACCGTCGTCCCCGTCCTCACCGCTCGCCGTCCCGGCGGCGCGCGCCGTCGTCGTCACGCGCCTCTTCCCCGCCCCTCGTCCCGCGATTCGTCCCGGCGCGCACGCGCACGCCCCGCTCGACGTCGTCGTCGTCCTCGTCGTCATCATCCTCACCAGCGCTCGCGCGCACGTCCCCTGCGACGCGCGCATGCCACGGCTCAACCGTCGACGCGCCGCGCCGTGCCGCCGTCTCGCCGTCTCGCACCGTCGACGCGTCCACCGCGCGCGTCGATCGTTTTCATCGATGAACACGATCGATCGATGAAAACGATCGGTGACGTCGGTCGTTCACCGATCGATCGTCACCGATCGATCGTTTTCATCGGTGAGTGTTCATCGATGCGGGAGGGACGACGAATGTCGATGGATGAGTGATTGATTCCGAGTTCGAATCGAACGACATCGAGCGCCGCGGTGTCGACGGGCGAGCGAACGAGGACGGGTGGGATGGTGGAGGAGGACGAGGGAACGACTCGCGCGATGGTGGCGGCGATGACGGTGGAGGAGACGGGAGAGGGAAGGCGTGGGACGACCGTGATGACGATGGGACCGGGCGCCGATGGGTCGGACGCGCGGGTGGGGTCGAGCGAGGCGAGGCGCGCGCGCGTGGTGTTTCGAACCAAGTATTGGACGAATTGGGGCGAGAACGTCGTCGTGTGTGGATCCGCGGAGGCGCTGGGAGGGTGGAATCCAGGGAGAGGGACGAGGATGTCGTGCGCGCACGTCGGCGAGCGAATGCTCGAGTGGCGAGGCGAGGTCGAGTTCGACGATTGGAGGCGATTGCGAGATGGAGTGGAGTACAGATACGCCGTGGTGGATGAGCACGGTCACGTCATCGCGTGGGACGGGGAAGTTCGGACGCTGAAACTGAGCGACGCGGCGACGTCGGGCGAGCGAGGCGCGGAGTGCGTGGACGAGTGGAGCTCGCGAGCGACGGCGGAGAGCGTCTTCAGTCGACGAGCGTTCGCGAACGTGGTCGCGCCCGATCTCTCTCGCGTTGGTGATATCGACGACGCGATCGAGAGTGATCGCGCGCCGACGGTTTCAAAGTCAGGGGGGTCTCGAGCGCTGGACGTGCGGTTGGAAATCAGAGCGCCGCACGCGACGAGGACGCAGCGATTGGCGGTGACTGGATCGTGCTCAGCCTTGGGAAAGAGCGATAAAACGAAGTGTCTTAATCTCGGTAAAGATGCGGGCACGGACGTGTGGTCGATCGAGTTCTGCGTCGACGCGAGTGAGATGCCGTTCGAGTACGCGTACCTCCTGCGTGACGGCGATTCCGTCATAGAGGACGCCGCCGGCAAACGCGAGTGCTCGTTCAGTGTAAACGGTGACGTCCTCAGCGTCGATGAGACACAATTATTTCGAAGAGATGGCTTTTTCGACTATGGAAACGTCTGGAAAGGCTCTGGGATGGCGCTTCCCGTGTTTTCTATTCGCACGAACGAGAGCGTCGGTTGCGGTGACTTCGTGGATTTGCGACAAATGGTAGATTTCGCGTCCACCGTTGCAATGTCCGTCGTGCAAGTGCTGCCAGTAAATGATACGTGTGTGTACGGCACGTTCTGGGATTCTTATCCCTACTCTTCGCTTTCCGTTCACGCCTTGCACGTCTTGTATTTACGCGTACAAGAGTTGACGGGCGTGACGCCAGAACTGGCAGAAGAAATTGAAGCGGCGAGACTCGCGCTGGACTTGAAGGAGATCGATTACGAAGTGACCGTTAAAGAGAAACTGTCGTTCGCGCGTAGAGCGTACTATAATGACGGTGAAAAGGTTCTTGAATCTGATGGCTTCAAGTCGTTCTACGAGAAAAATGCATCTTGGTTGAGACCTTACGGTGTCTTTTGCGTATTGCGTGATCTGTTCGGAACGTCCGAGCACTGGCGCTGGGGAGTGTTCTCCACCTTTTCAAATGACGTCTTGGATAAAATTGATTGTCCAGGCGGAGATTTGTATGAATCCACTCGATTTTTTTACTACCTTCAGTACAATTTGCACTCGCAGTTGATCTCCACCGCAGAGTATGCCAAGTCGAAGGGCGTCATACTAAAGGGTGATCTACCGGTTGGCGTAGACAAACGCAGCGTGGATACATGGATGTTCCCACGCTTATTTAGAATGGATACGTCGACGGGCGCGCCTCCAGACGCTTTCGACACCAATGGACAAAACTGGGGGTTCCCCACGTACAACTGGGAAAACATGGCTGAGGATGACTACGCCTGGTGGCGATCACGCATGCAACATTTAGAACAGTACTTTAGCGCGATCCGCATCGACCACATTCTTGGATTTTTCAGAATCTGGGAACTTCCAGCGAGTGCGATGACCGGCCTCATGGGCCGCTTCCGTCCGTCGCTTCCTCTCACGAGAGATGAACTGGCGTCGCACGGTCTGTGGGACCTCAATCGCCTGACCCAGCCGTACATTCAATGGCACGAACTTGAAATCCTATTCGGTGAACACGTGCAAGATGTTGCGTATCGATACATGATCGAGTGCGATCCAGAACGTGGCTTGTGGCAGTTCCGTCCAGAGTTGAACACCGAGGCAGCAATTCATGAAGCAACAACGGCCCGAAGCGATTTCCCACCGCACTTGGTGGAAGAGCAAGCTTTCATCCGTTCTAGCTTGATCCAATTATTCCAAAATAGATGCCTCTTGACGGATCCAGAGAACGTCGATCACTTCTATCCGCGATTCGGTCTCGAAAAAACGACGTCTTTCCAATCCCTCGATGGGTGGATGCGTGACAGTCTTCGCGACCTGTCAAATGACTACTACTTTGGTAGACAGACGAACACGTGGCGTAGACAAGCGCGCAAGGTTCTTCCTGCTCTGTTGAACTCTACAGATATGCTGGTATGCGGTGAAGATCTCGGATTTACTCCGACGTGTGTTCCGCCCGTCATGGATGAACTTGGGATATTGGGCCTACGCATCCAACGAATGCCTCCGATTGGTGAAAGCGCAGAGTTTGGTCGACCACACACATACTCATACTTGACTGTGTGTTCGCCATCGTGCCACGATACCATGACGACGCGCGCATGGTGGGAGGAGGACGCTGAGCGTCGTGGTCGCTACAGCGAGATGTTCCAAACCGGCACTGAGGATGTGTGCACGCCGAATGTCATGCGTAATATTTTGGCGCAACACATAGAGAGCCCGAGTGTCTTGTCAATCTTCCCGATTCAAGATTTACTAGCTCTTTGCACGGAGTACGCCAAAAGACCGGCCTTGGAAGAGACAATCAACGACCCAACCAATCCCAAACATTACTGGCGATTCAGACTTCATGTCTCATGCGAAGACTTGCTCTCGAATCGGGATTTCGTGAAAGACGTCAAGGAACTCGTTATCTCGCGCGCGCACGCTCAAACGCTGTAATATTGTATTATTGTGTGACAATTTCTTCTAAGAACTTGTTGAGTTTGTCTCTATAATCATCCCTATGCACGCGTCCAATCTCGCAATGGGCTGCATCCAAGTATCGATGCATCACCACCTTACCTTTCTTCTCTCTAATCCTAGCATACTCTTCGATTTCTCTCGGTGAAATCAACACGTCCGCTTCGCTATACATGAAAAGCGACGGGCAGTTGAGCCATTCGTCGTCATCGGTTGAAATCTTCCCCCACGCCCCATCGATCGACCGCAGGCGCGACATCACAGGTCCGGCGTTCATCAATAGCGAAGATAACGTCTCCAACACCGGCGCTGGTTCAGAAGTCGCGCTCTCCCCAGAAAAAAAGACGGCATTCGCCGCTCTCGCCACGATATCGGGCCTCAAGTTGCCCGGCGTGCAATCGAAAACCACACCACGAGTGCGTTCGAAAATTGCTCGAGCCGTGGCGTCGCCATTCTTCCCCTTTAAGATTAAGTTTCCCGCAAAAATAAATCCCCCGTTCGACGCGACGTGCACTAAAACGTCGCGATCATTGACGTCGGGCACGACGTGTTTCGCCACGGCGCGCAGCACCATGTCTCCGTAGACGTCTGCGACCGGGGGCACGAGCGTGGCGAGGCTCGGTGGGGCCACCGCGACTGCGTCCCATCCGGCGCTGCGATACATGTCGGCGTACTTGCGGACGTGCTTGAGCTCTGCGCCGAACCAGCCGACGACGATGGCTAACGGCCGCGGCTCGACGAGCCACTGTTGGTCCGCGCGTTGAAACTCGCAATACGGCGCGATTGTGGTGGCCGAAGAGGACGCGCGCATCGGCTGCACCGCGCATCGTCCTCGTTTTAGCCTCTGCGCGTGCCTGAGCGCGACTCTGTGCGCGTACGCGCGCGCGGACGCGCAAAGCGTGAGTCTCATGCCCAGGCGAAGACTGGAGAGTTCAACTGTTGGTAACTGTGGAAATCCAAACATCTACTTTTCGCTAAACAAGCAACGGAATCTAATATCACTAGCTAGAGAACAGAACACTGACAATCACACGAGCGTGGTGTGTTCATCGTGGACCTCGTCGTCGTTGGTAGTAATTTTGACGCGACTCGCCACGAGCGCAGCCGCGAACACGCTCACCATGGTCAGCGCCATACCAGTGACAGCGTGAAGTTCACCCTGTCTTTTCGTACCGAATGACGAAATTGCACTTTTGATAGTACCTTCCACCGACGACGCACGAGCAGCGCCCAGCGAAGCGACCGACACCGCATCGCCTCGCATGTACGACGAGTAGTGTTCGAGTGACTTTTTGGGGTATCGAAGCATTTTATCTCCGTACTTTCCGTCGTAGTCGACGTAAACCAAACCAAATCTTTTGGTGCGGCCGTCCACCCACTCGACATTGTCGAATATCGACCAGTAGAAGTACCCAATAACGTTGGCACCCTTGTGCATTGCCCCTCGCGCCGCGCCAAGGTAGGCGTCCAAAAACTTGACTCGCTGCGAGTCATCCAAAGATTGCTCGATCGATGGTCTCTCCGCGACATCGATGCCATTTTCGGTGATGATTATCTGCGGATTGCCGTACCTCTGCTTAATGCGCAAAAGTACCTTTTCCAAGCCCCATGGAACCACATGCAACCATTCGCTCTGCGCCTCTTTCCCGATTGGCGCGGTACTGCTTTCAGATGTCAACGTTATATCCCAGGGCTGTGGTTTCCCACTCATTCCTAACTGTGCAGACGCGCGTCCTTCGGCGACATGCTTGACGTAGTAGGACGTGTAGTGATTGAGCGCAAAGTAATCGGTGCTTCCCTTCAAGAGAAAGCTCTCCTCACCCGTAAAACGGGGAAGGAATTCACCAAGTCTCGCACGCATGCTCGCCGGGTAATCTCCAGTGTAAATAGGATCCGCGAACCATCCAAGCTCTTCATCCATAGCATCATTCGCCGCTCGCACGTCTTCAGATGAAGCGGACGCCGGTTCCGCCCAAGCGCTATTCAGGTTGATCGAAATCTTACCGCTCAAATGCGAGTATTTCTTTCTAAACAGTGACACAGCGCGCGCGTGCGCGAGCAGCATATTGTGTGCCACTCTAAGTTGTTCTCGCACCGTCACCTTCCCCGGTGCGTGAACACCGGCGCCGTACCCCATCTCGGCTACGGTTTTCGGCTCGCTCAGCGTCGTCCAGTACTTGACCCCTTCGCCGAGCCGAGAGAAGACGGCATCCGCGTACGCCACGAAATCCTTCACGATGCGCTCATCCGCCCACGCACCGTCACAGACACCCATGTTTGCCGTCGTCACGTTCGCGCAACACCAGATGGGAGTATCCCAATGAAACAGCGTCACGTGAGGCTCTATGCCACGCCTTTGAAGCGCGGCAAACACCTTCCTGTAATAGTCAAACCCTTCCTCTATCGCCGTTCCGTCAGCGCGCATCAGTCTGGGCCAACTGAGTGACATCTTGAAGTGTTTCACTCCAGCATCTGCCATGAGCTCCGCGTCCTCTGCGTACCGCTCGTGAAACTCGATGCCGCTCTCAGCCTCCCGAACCTCACGGTCGCCCAACGTGCTCACGAACTCGTCCCACACGCTCCGCGGTCGATCTCCGCCACTGCCTTCGATCTGCCACGCCGATGTTCCCACACCAAACATGAACGTCGCGGGAAACGTCGGTCTGCGCGCCGGTAGGCCCACCACCGTGTCGTCCTGGGCAGCACGTTGCTGTTGCGCGACGTCGGTCTCACTCGCGCTCGCGACGCCGACGACCGCGAGTAAGACGACGCACAACGACGCGAAACGCATCGGAGGGTCGTTCCCTCGTCTTCGATCGCGTCTCGCGAGCATCTCGTCGCGCGCGGGCGTCTGGAGCGGTCCCAGATTCGCCCAACACCAAACAAAAGGGCGGTGTCTCTGAGTAGAAGCAAGATTTCATTAGAGTGTTCAACGTTGACAATTTACTAAAGGAAAGGCGAGCACGTCAACTCCAAATATCTCTGACGTATCGACCGGACTTTGTGAAATCCATGAGAAGCGCTTCGGCGGCCTTGACGTCGGCGACGCCGCAAACGCCGGCATCGGCGACGATACCGGCGAGGACAGCGTGGACGTCCTTGGCCATGTGTGCGCCGTCTCCGCAGACCATGATGTACGCACCTTCTGCAATTAAACGCGCGACATCTTTCGCGTGTTCTTTCAGTTTGTGTTGGACATACACTTTCTCAGAGGTTTCCCGACTGAAGGCGCACACGAAGCGGGAGAGCGTTCCATCCGCGGTGAAGCCATCCCAATCTTCTCGGTACAAAAAGTCTTCATCAGGTTTGCGACAGCCGAAGAATAACATAGCTTCGGACAGCGCGTATCCCTGTTGCATTCGCGCGCGTCTGGCTTGAAGGAAACCGCGGAACGGAGCGACTCCAGTCCCCGGTCCAATCATGATGAGCGGCGCGGCGGTGTCTTCGGGCAAGCCAAATTTAAGACTGGGCTTGATGTAAACGGGGACTTTCTTGTTATCGCCATCGATTTTCGCGTCGAGCCAATTCGTCGCCACTCCAAGACGCTCACCACTTCCCGAAACCTCGAATTTGACGACACTAAACGCCACCGATGGTGTTGTCGGCGCCGCTTCCGGGGCGCAGGTGATCGAGTACAATCTCGGCGCGAGTGGCGAGAGAGCGTCGAGTAGCTCAGCGAGAGGCGGAGAACAGCTCTTGAATTGCTCTAAGAGGGTCAACAAAGTCGGCGATTGCGACCTTATTTGCGCCTCATAGTCAGTTCGACCGCCTCGCGAAGAGAGATGCAAGAGCGCGTTCTTTTCTCCTTGATCAGAACAGTGTTCAGCCAAAACGCGCAAGAGCGACTTGCGCGGACATCCAGTGATATCGATGTAATTCGTGAAAGCTGACTCCACGGTGCACGGCGTGCGAATGTAAGGTAAAGGATGCGTCGCATGCTCGTCGGTGTCTTCTTTCTTCCAATTGAGCGCGAACACAGCGTCCGAGTCTAATCCGAGGCGACTGACAATGCCTTGAACCAGCTCAGTGTTATTCTGTGGGACCACACCGATCGAATCGCCGGGCTTGTACGTGATGCCGCTCGATCCGAGGTCGAACTCGACGTGTAAAACTCTGCGATCCGAATTGGGAGCGGTGAGTAGCTTTGATGCCGAAATAGTCGCCATGTAAGGAGCGGCGACCGTGTACGCGCCGTTCGAATCGGGACCAGGCGTGACAACAGACGGGTCCACTTCAGTCGTTTTCGGCAACCATTCGACTTCAGACCGACAGATGGGTAAAGGAGGAACACCCTCAACCTTTTTCAACGAGGATTCAGTGACCTTTTTCTCCTCCTTGGGTGCGGTGACGATCTCCTCGCTCTCCTCAACCGTCTCTCCCGAGCGCAACTTGTGCGATTTTGCGCGCGCGACTTCAAGATGCCCCCAGTATTCACCCGTCCACTTGTCGACTTGTTCGTACAAACCTAAAGTGTCATCGCATTCACCACGCTTCGCGAAGGATTTAGCGCCGAGATTTTCCATTATTTGCGAAAACTGTCTCGGTATGGCCATGAACGCGCTGTAATTTTGATCCCCAAGGCCGAGCACCGTGTATTGAACGCCGATCCCTCCTTCTCCTTTTTCTTTCTTAGACTTGCGCTTGAGTCGAGTGAAAAACGTGTCGCAATTATCAGGAGCGTCGCCATCACCCGTGCTCGATACGACGAAGGTGATGACCGCTCCCGGTTTTAGCACGTCATCGGGCTCAACTTCGTTCATGGAACAAACCTCTACGGGATAACCCTTTTCACCGGCTTCCGCGGCGAGGTTTTTGCAAATCTCGGACGCATTCCCCGTCTGAGATCCATACAAAAAGCACAACTTCGCATTCTTCTTCGCCTCCAATTCCTTGTGCACTTGCGCCAACTTTGGGAACATTTTCTCCGACCACGGGACGACATCCTCGTCCAATCCGACGGCGTCGTTCGCCTCACCGCGAGGATGGAATCGCGTCGCACCGAGCGCGACGAGGGCAGAATCTAGCGTCTGCGCGGCTTGGTTGCAATCTTTCGCCGTCGTCGTCTGCCGATCGAGCAACAAGTTCGTGTCTCCGAGTCCCAAGACGGTGAACGTCATCGTATCCTTCAACATGTCTTGATTCGTGCCCTCCTTACGCTTTCGATTAAAGAAACGCACGCACGATCCCGCAGCCTCGGCCGGTTGCGCGTTCTCCACCGTCTCCACGATAAAGATCACCGCGCACGGTTTCGTATCGAACTCGACCTCTCTAAAGTCCTCCATGTCGCGAACGTTCACTTCGACACCGTGTGCCTTTTCCGCCTGCGACGCCAAATCTCTCGCAATCTGCGACGCCGCTTCACCTCCGTGCAATATAAACGTCCTCGACGCCTTCACGACGCGTTCGACGTCGCACACGCTCGTGCTCGCCTCTTTCGCCGCGGCGACGCGCCTTTCTCCTGTCACCGCGCTGCTCTTGCGCATCTTTGCCAGCATGGCGGCAGATCCCGTGAGCGCGACGGGCTCGCTCGACGTCGTCGTCGTCGGCGCTTTCGGTCGCTCGATCGCAGGCGCCGGCACCGGTCGCGTCGTCGTCATCGGTCCGGGCGTCGTGGGCGCCGGCGCGGGCGTCGTGGGCGCCCTGAGCGCGCGCGTGGCGACGAAGCCGACGATGAAGAGGGGCACCCAAATGGGCACCGCGGCGAGCGCGATGGCGACGATGACCGCGGTGACGGCGACGTTGGCTCTCGCGAGACGCGCGACGTCCGCGAGGGACGTCGGGAGCGCCATGGTGCGGCGTCGACGCGCGCGAAAGTGAGGATAAGTTGCGCTCGTTCGGAGGGGTGAGGCGACGGCGAATCGGCGGCGCAAGAAAAAAAATGTCATTACAAGTACAAGACGAGGCGTCGCGCGTGGAATCGCGCGTTTCCCGTCTATTCGAACGGTAGCAATTCGACGCCGTCCGCGTCGTAGCGGGCGTCGAGAGATCGACGCACGCGTTCTCCTTTGGAATCGAAGTGGCGTCCGCCCGCCGATGTCGCGATGTTCGGCAACTCCTTCACCATTCGACGGACCGCGTCGAACGGGGTGAGATACTCCACGGGCGTCGTCGATCCCTCGGGCACATCGCACATGCCCTCGGCGAGCGCGCGCGCGATGACTTCGGGCTCCTCGGCGAGAGCGTTGAATATCTTTTTCGAGACTGGATTCGCGTTGTCGTTGCCGAGCAGCAACGGCGTCAACGCGAGCCCCGGTGAGAGTTGATGAAACTCACAACGCAGCTCCACACCGTCGCGCTTCAAACGCTCTATGTCATCGTTCTGAGCTATCGTGAGCGCGCTCAGTCCACTCTTTGTCGATTTGTGCGTCGCCGCCGTCTTGGAGAGTCGCGCTCCAAACGCGCCGAAACCGAAATTCCACACGACGAAACGCGCGCTCTTCCCGCGCTTTCTCGCCTCCCGCATCACCGCTCGGCCACACAACAACGGTCCGATTAAATTAGATCCCACTACGGACACGATCTCGTCCGCGTCCACGTCGCACAGAGGCGCGTTCTTCGTCACCGCGCCCGCCGCGTTCACCCAGTGCACTGTCGTCGCGTCCGTCGTCTCTTTCGCTACCCTTTCCATCAACGCCTCGACGTCGTCCGCGCGCGACACGTCGCATCGCACGCCAACGACGGTTTCCCCGAGAGACTCCGCCGCTCGATGCGCGCGATCGGCGTCTCTCGACGCGATGAACACGCGCGCGCCTCGTTCGACAAACTCTTCAGCCAGGCGATATCCGACGCCCGACGCCCCTCCCGTGACGACGACCGCCGTGCGCTCGGTGGACGACGGCGCGGACGCGTTCGACGCGCGAGTCAAGACGCGTCGGCGGGGCGTCCACGCCGACGGTGTCGCGGAAGAGGCGACGAGGCGCGCCATCGCGCGACCTCACTCTGAGGCCTCGTCGAGTCCGATGGGCGAGCTCGCGAGCGAGCGCGAGACGCTCTTGGGCAAGGTGCGCGCGCGCGCGAGAGAGAAAGCGCGCGCGATGCGATGACGACGCGATGGACGACGCGCGGGCGCGCGAACGCGAGACTGACGACGACGACGACGACGACGACGGCGAGCAGGCGGAGGCTGGGCGGTCAACACCCCCGGGGAGCGCGGGGAGCGATGCGGACGCGGCGAGCGTGGTGAGGGCGGCGGACGGTGGACGACCGTACGGGGGGAAGCTGATGGGGTGTCCGATGGCGGAGAGCACGGCGTTCGCGCTGGCGTCGACGTGTTGCATCGTCTTCATCGGGGCATCCTGTTACTTTGAAGAGTACGTGTACAAGTCGTTGCCAAACTTTGATTATTTTTGGACGGTGGCGCTGGCGGAGTTGTTGGTGTTTTCGCTCATATCGAGCGCGAGCTCGATCGCGGACGGTACGCTGTTCCAGCCGAGGAAGGCGCCGTTTGAGCTGTACTTGATACAGGCGCTGTTGTTGGCGTCGTACAGCGCCGTGGGAAAGTTGTGCTACAAGTGGATTAATTACGCCACAGGTACCGTCCTCAGGAGTTCAAAGTTGGTCTTCACAATGACTATTTCAATGTTCTGGTTGCAGCGAAAGTACAAGGCGCATCAGATCGTGGCGGCGGCGCTACTGGTGGTGGCGGTGGCGTGTTTCGGCATCGCCGAGCGCGATCTCGGCGGGGGCAAGGAACACGACAATATCTCCGACGTCGATCCCGTGGCGGTTCTGGGAGACGGAAAGGACGTGAAATTATTCTTAGGCTTCGGGTTGTCCGCGTTCGCAATCTTTTTGGGATCATTGCAGACGAACGTGTCCGAACACGCGATGCGTAACCACGACGCCGGTGTCCGGGAGAATATTTTGTACACGAACGTGATAGGTACCGTCTTTGCGTTAGCCGGCGTCGTGGCTTTCGAAGGATCGTCGTCTCTGGTGTATCTACGCACGACGAAAGGGGCGTTCGCCTTGCTCCTCGCCCGTTCGGTGACGTTTTACTTTGGAGCGTACTTCTTCTCGGTGCTCACCAGACATTTCGGCGCGACGTCCGCCACCGCCGTGACCACCCTCCGCAAAGCGCTCACCGTGGTTTTCTCCTTCGTTTTGTTTCCCTCGGACAAGCCCTTCACCGGGTACTTCGTGTACGGTTTGCTGTTTTTCCTCTTATCGGTTTTCGCTGAAGCGGCACCGATGTTCAACTCGTGCATCGAACGCGTACATCGTGCGCGACGCGGAGAGTACTCCCTCAATCCAAACCTGTGAGACGTCTCATATCATCACTAGCATAGAGCGCACACATAGCCCATTAGTCGACCATTCTTTGTACATTCAACACGCCGCGACGGTGTCGTCCATCCTCTTCGTCCCCGACGCGCCGCCCGCCCGAAACCCGACACCCTGCCGCGCGAGATGACTCGCGTCAACCTCCTCGTGCGCGCCCTCGATGGGCGCACGCGATGCCTCGACGTCGATCTCGACCTCTCGTCTCCCCGCGCGTCGCCCATCGCGCGCGTTCACGACGCCATCGTCCGCGCTGACGCCGCGCTCCTCCCTCCCGGGGCGCGCGCGCGATTCCTCACCTCCGCCGCCGCGTGCACCTCTACGAGCGCGTTCACGCGCACGGACGTGCGCGTGGAGATCACCGCTCGCCTTCTCGGCGGTAAGGGGGGCTTCGGCACCCAGCTGCGCACCGCGGCGAGGCGGGGACAACAGACGACGAATTTCGACGCCTGTCGAGACCTCGACGGCAGACGACTGCGGGCGGTGAACGGGGAGAAGAAGATCGCCGAGTGGGAGGCGAATAAGGAGGAAAGAGAGCGAGAAAAACAGGCGGAGGAGTATCTGAAGAAGCAAGCCAAGGCGAACGGGACGGCGAAATTGCGAGAGGTGGAAGAGAAGGAGCGAGAGGCATATCACGCGGAGAGCGCCAAGGTGAGTGAGAGCGTCGAGGCGGCGGTGGCGAACGGATTGAAGGAAGCGGCGGCGATCGAAGCGGCGAAGAGGAAGGGTAAGGAGATCGTGGTCGAGGAGGAGAGAGACGATGATGATGACGACGATGATTTCGATGATTCGGCGTTGTTGTTCCCGGCGCCGGCGAAGAAGAAGATGAAAACAGCGGAAAACAGCGAGAGACGTGTCGATGCGCCGGGGACCTCCTCCGTCGCGGGGACGTCACAATCGCATTCACCGACGTCCGCCGCACCGGAGCCTGCGAAAGAAAAGGCGCTCGATCTATCAGAGTATGATTCAGCAGAAGCGCTCGAGGCGCTCGGTATGGAGCGATTGAAACAAGAATTGACGGACAGGCAATTAAAATGCGGAGGTGCGCTGAGCGAACGCGCCGCGCGTCTCTTCTTATTGCGCGATAACACGCGCGCCGAGATCGATAAGAAACATTGGGCGAAACCGGGACCAAAGTAAGCCTACGTGCGAGCGTTCTGGTGAAATAAATGGTTTTGTTGTTTCAACGCATCTATGCATACGCATCTAGCTAGACTGTTGTAAATTCTTTCTTCTCTCGATTTCTTCGAACTCCTCCGCGTCGATATAACGCGACTCAACCGTTCGACCACCGAATTTTCTCCCGTCCATCATCGCGTGCGCCTTAATGGCGTCGCGCACGTCTTCAAAGCGCACATACGCTTCGCTCGGCGCCTGAGCGTCGACATCTTCGTTGCTCGGCGTCAGAACGATGACGCGAATCACTTTCCCGCACTTCCCGCACTCATCCTCTATGTCGTATCGCAATTCCTTACGCTCTCGGGCGCTCAATAAAACCTTAACGTCCACCATGTTACGTAGGCGCAGGTACGCCGTCGGCGATTTCTGAGGCGCCATCGCCTCTCTCTCGTTTCGCGCGTCCACCGCCGCAGATAACGCCTGTTGAATCTTCTTCGCGCGTTCGAGCGCGTCGAGTTTCGCCTGTTCCGAATTCTTCTTATCGCCCAGCGCGGCGTACACATCTTGCACCTTGGTTGGCGCGGGCAAGACGTGTGCGACATCTAAAATCGACCTCGGTTCTTCTTGATTTTCAAAGTACCCATCCGGTCGATTGATGTGAACCGGTCGACCAAGGACGTGCATTTGATCCAATCCTAGTGCCGCGGTCGCGAGCGCGGGGCTTCGTAACTGCAAGTGCGCGTATCGCTGCCCCGCGTCCATGACGATGCTCAACACGGGTGGCAAATTCCCCACCGCCTGACACGCCTCGGGAACCACCTTTTTCAGCAAATCATTCAATAATTCGCACAGAATCGTCGCCCCGATCTGCCCAGACACCAAATTCCCGATGACTATCTCCCGTTTCAGTTTCTCCATCGTCGCATCGCTCACTCGTCGCTGGTTATTCGCGTTTTGCTCGAGCCAACGAGACGCGAGCGCCTCTCTCGTCTCCGTCGAGCGCTGGTCCGGACGTCGCGGCAGCGCCCCAAACCGCGGTGGCGGCGCCGAAGACGACGGCGGCGCGTACCCTCGATCTCTCTCACGGTACCGATCGTCCTCCCGCCCGTACCGTTCTCTCGACCCGTCCCCGCGTCGTTCCCCGCTCGGCGGCGGCGACCCGCGTCCCCGCGCGCCGAGTCTCTGATCCTCTCGTCCACCGAACCGTCTCTCCCCCCGCTCGTCTCGCCACCGTCCGCGATCGTGCGCGTCGTATCGCTCGCTCGACCGTCCGCGTTCGAACGCGCGTTCGTCCCGTCCATCGTCGTCGTCTCGTCCTCCTCGTCGTCGTCGGTCCCAATCGGATGGGCGTCCGCGTCCCCGCGCGTCGTCGCCGTCCTCGCGCGAGCGCGCGTCGTACCGATCGCGGTGATCGTATCGATCGTCGCGACGACGATCGTCGTACCGATCGTACCGATCGCGCCGGTCGTACCGGTCGTACGGACCGTCGCGCGACATCGTGTGATGGATTGGAAAATAGATTCGCCGCGTCGTCACTCGGTGTCGGTCGGCGAGCGATGGCGTCGCGCTCGCCGTTCGGCGACGCCGACAGCGATGAAGACGACGATTGGTTGAACGACGTCGCGCCCGCGGCGAGCGAAGACGTCGGGAACGCGTCGTGGTTGAGCGATTCGGAGGTGAGAGCGGGGACAGCCGCGAGCGAGTCGTCGACGTCGGTGCCGTCGACGCGGGAGGACGCGGGAGCGGTGGGAAAGGCGAGCGAACGTCGCGAGGAGACGCCGATCGCGCGCGAGGCGACGGAGACGTCGGCGTTCGGCGCGGTGACGCCGAGGGCGTTCGGGTCGCCGCGCGCGACGACGCCGACTGCGCGTCATACGGCGGCGTTTCAGACGACGCCCGCGTCGCTGAGCGCGCGCGAGGTCGAACCGATCGCGGGTGGGTTCGTGGAGGTTTCGAACGGGGATTTAGGGGCGCTGTTCGGTGGAGACGACGCGGATGACGATTGGATGTCGCCGACGACGAGCGGCGCGCGAGAGGCGCGAGACCACGCGCCCGTCGCGAGCGCGGCTCCGGTGCAGGCGCCCGCGGTGGCGTTCGGGGTAGAGCAGATGTCGCCGACACAGGTGGTGCACGCCGTGAGCGCTCCGTTCGCGTCGCCGCCGATGGCGCCTCAGGGTGATGGCGTGGACTTTTTTAACAGTTTTGACGACGAACCGGCGGCGGCGCCCGAGCCGGAGCGAAGCGCGCCCGAGCCCGTCGTCGTGGCGCCTGAACCGCAGCCCACGAGCGCGTACGAGAGCGAGACGTACGCACCGGCACCCGTGGTAGAGGCGCAGCACGCACCGTTTGGATCGGCTACGATTGAGAAGGATGACGGGATGGATTTCTTTAACGATTTGGATAACGCCGCCGAGACGAGCGCGGCCGGCCCATTCAACGCAGCGTCTACATCCAGTTTTGCGGATGGTCCGACGCATCCGGACGTGCCGGCGTTGGCACATCAAGCACCTGCAGCCATGGAGGCTGACGTGAACGCGTACGAAGAGCCTGAAACGAAGGAGGAGATTTCGTATCAACCGCAGCAGGCGTTTTACGAAGAATCGCACGCGCCGGCGCACGAGTATCCGCAGACGGAGTTTGTCACCGGTGGTGACGTTCCTCAACAAACGACACCGTTTGTCGCAGAACCGGTACATCAACCCGCGCCTCCTCCTCCGCCAGTGCAGGCGATTCCACCGCCACCTCCGCCTCCGACGCAGCAGCACGAGCATCAGGACATTTTTGCTCACGCCGCAGCGGACGAGCCAGTGGCACCCATTCATTTTCAAGAACACGCTCCAGAGACGCAATTCACGCAGCACACAGAGTACGTCCAGGAGCCGACGGTGAGCGCTCCACCTATGATTCCAGCCTATTCATCAGAAAATTTGCACAGTCGAGTTTCGTCGTCAAATTCGGTGGCGGAGTTACAGACGCCACCTCCGACGCCTCCGAGACCGACGTTCATGGTCCCCACGCCCATTCACGAAACGACGACCTTAGACCACGGTGGTTTCTCTCAAAATCAAGGAACTGTGCCGTTTACGCCGCCGCCGCGCGTAGACGCCGTGTACGAAGCGTACGAGCCGGCGTGCATGCAGCAACCTCAGAGGTCGGAATACACGGCGGCGCAGTCTGCGAGCTACGGTGGCTACGCGTCCGGTCAACAGATGGAATACGCGGCATACAGCGAGTCGGCAACGCAGAAACCAGTACGATACGACAATGTCGATCGCTCCCCGCACGGTAGGCCGCATCACGTCGCGATGAGCTTTGGTTTCGGCGGGTCGTTGATGTTATCGGGACCCGGATTTCCCGGCGGCAGAACGAGTCACGGATCGACGATACCGCCCTGTAGCTTGCGAGTGTACTCTGTGAACTCTCTTCTGAAGGACGGAAGCGTTCTCGGAAACGAATACGTGCGATCGATGGAAGAAGTAGAGGGACCGCTCGCGAATCGACGAACGGGTGACGTCATGAAACTGATGGACGCCGCGGTGGCTGCCGAGAGAGACCAAGGGCACGAGGGCAAGTCGCTTCTGTATCGCGTGTTACAGACGATGCTTCGTCACAAGGGTGATCTCCTCTCGACGACAGACATACTCGGTGAAGGAAAATCGGGCGCGTTTCGCGAATTGGCCGCCCTGCTCACCGGCGACGCGTCCACCGCGGCGGACGGCGGATGGGTGGCGGCGAGCGCGTCGACGTCGCCGCTCAATCCCGCGAACGCCGCCGACGAGACGGCAATCATTCGCGTAGAGAGTCTTTTGATCGCCGGTCGTCGCGGGGAGGCGTTACGAGTCGCGATAGAGGCGAGACTCTGGCCTCACGCGCTTTTAATCGCGCGACATCTCGGTGGTCAGCACTATCAAGACACCGTATCCGCTATGGCGAAGAGCGCGTGCAGACTCGGTTCACCTTTGCACACGCTCGAGATGATCATGGCTGGATTACCCGAAGAGCTCGCGGTGAGCGTGAGCCCGACGCCGTTCGACGCGCACGGCGTACAAACTCCGAGCGGCGCGTCCAAGATTAGTGAGTTGCTCCCGCGATGGCGCGAGCACGTCGCCATCTTGTGCGCCAATCCGACGCGTGGGGGCGAGTTTGTGCTCAAGGCGCTCGGCGACGAGCTCGGGCGTCAAAACGACATCGACGCGGCGCACGTCGCGTACGCGCTTTCGAGCGAACGACCGGCACCGTACGGGTTTAATTCGCGTGTGTGTCTCGTCGGTGCGGATCATAAAAAGTTTCCGAGGACGTACGTCTCCCCGCGCGCCGTGCAACTCTCGGAAATTTTCGAATCCGCCGTGTTGGGCTCGAATTCTCAGGCGCAGATGGCTGCGCTCTTGCCGTACAAGCTCTTGCTCGCCGGCGCGTTGGCTGAGATGGGCAAGTTACGACAGGCGCTGGCGTACGTCGAATCCGTGTTGAAGAGCGTTCGATCGCTGGATAGACACTGCCCAGAGGTGAACGCAGCGCGCGTCGGCGCGTTGGCGGCGCAACTCGAGGATCAGTTGCACAACGCGCTCAAGGGCAAGGGCGGTCGATTGGCGGGTGCCGCCGCGGGTGCCGCGAAGTCGCTCGTCAGCGGCGTTCGAGGGTTGCTCGACAGAAGCGTCAGTTCGCTCTTCGGCGACGGGGGCGAATTTCAGCAATCGCAACCGACGCCGCCGCGTCAAACCGGCGAGCCGCATCAACAGCAGCAGTACGCGCAGTACGCGCCGCAGTACGCACCCCACGCGAACATCGTGGAAAATCACCCGATGACGTCGACGACGTCTGCGCCGGCGCAGCACGCCGCGACGCACGCGACGCATCAGCGGACGCCGAGCGGGAGTGGGTTGTTGCGCTCCGTGTCTTCACTCTTCGGCGCCTCTGGGCAAAAGCCGCAGTCTCCGCCCGAACCGACGACGAGCCAAGATAATGCGTTCTACTACGACGAAGAACGTAAAATGTGGCTCGAACGAGGAAAAGAACCGCCGAAGGAGGCGCCTCCGGTCGGCGCACCGCCCGTGAGGACTTCTTCTGAGCAGAGCGTCTCCGGTCTCGATTCGACGGGACCGCCGCCGCTCGCGTCTCAAAACGGGCACTCTCCGCACTCGAAACAAGGTGGCGTTCGCTCGAGGTACGTGGACACGTTCAACCACGCCGCATCTCAGAGCGCTTCTCCTCACGCGCAGAACGGCGTCGCGGCGCAAGGCTTCGTTCCCGCGGCGCCGAACGCGGCGGCGGCGATGAAGACGCCGTCCCAGTTCTTCATGCCCGCGCCGTCGGTGTCTCACTCCAGAGACGAATCCACTGAGAGCCACTCATCCTCCAACGCGCACGCATCTCACGCGTACGCCCCGCACGAACGTAACGGTTCGTTCCACGAGGACAACGGCTTTTACGGATACGGCGATTCGGCGCATCCGACGGAGCCTTCGCCTCCGCCTCCGCTCGCGCAACCGCCGACGCAACCGGGCGCCATCCCGGGACCGCCCGTCATCGACCCAGCCTTGCTCGCCGCGCCGTCCCTCGCGCCCGGGGCGACGCTTCCACCCTCACACCACCACGACCACCACCACCGCGGGTCCTCCGCCGAATTAGTCACCGAAGAGCTTCACGAGCTCAATTTGCAATAGAAGACGCAAAGTTGTTGAAGACAGACAAACGTCCACGATGTCACAGTCATGCTCGCTCGCGCGTCCGCGCCGTCGCCCGCGCGATGGTTCGCGCCGCGCGCGCGCGGTCGAGGCGCGTCGAGAACCGCCGTTCGCGCGTCCCCGTCGGGCGTCGATGACGCGCTCGAAACCGTCACCGAGTACGCGCGTCGCGATTCGATGCGATTGCACGAGGGCGTTCCCGGCGACGTGCAGGCGGCCATCGATCGATTGATCGACTCGGGACGCGTCGATGGTGGCATTGAGAACGCCGTGCGCGGAGACGGGACGTGGACGGTGTTCTCGGCGCCGCATATCGTGCGCCTGGCGACGCCGGTGGGCGTGAAGTTTCACCCACTGCGATACGTCATCGAGGAAGGGCGAATTCGCTCAGATGTTCGTCACGGTGGAATCGTGGCGGATGGGTGGTTATCTGCAAGCGGCCGAGTGAGAGCGACTCAGCCTTACGAACTGGACGGCGTGACGCGTCCGGCGTGTAGAATTAGCTTTGAACACTTTTGGATTGGGCCGGGCGGCGACGCGCCGCGGGAGCAGCCGGGTGAAGACGACGACGGGGGCTTTGTGGATAAAGCGATCGATTTCGTGGGTAACTTGGGTTTCCTGGAGACGTTTGCGACGTTTCCCGTCTTGTTTTACGACGAAGAGGCGGGCGTGGTCGTGTTTCAATTTCCTCCTTTAGGCTCCAACATAGCGGCGTATCGCGAGTGAGTAATTAATTTATACGTTGCGTTGCATTTCAATGAATGAATGAATCGTTAGAAAACCGCGTAGCCGGCGAGGTCGCTTAGCTAATGCAGTTGTTCGGCCATCTCGGGTACGGGATGACGTCGCGAATGTTTTCCATGCCCGTGCAAAGCAAAATAAGACGCTCAAAACCGAGACCGAAGCCGGAGTGCGTCACCGAGCCGAAACGACGAAGGTCCAAGTACCAGGAGTAATCTTCCGGCACGAGATCACACTCAGCCATGCGGCGCTCCAAAACGTCCAAACGCTCCTCCCGCTGACTGCCACCGATGAGTTCGCCAACCTTGGGAACCAAGACATCCATCGCGGCTACCGTCTTGTTGTCCTCGTTCAAGCGCATGTAGAAAGCCTTGATGTCCTTCGGGTAGTTGTACACAATCACAGGCTTCTTGAAGTGTTCCTCCGCGAGCCAACGTTCGTGCTCGGTGGCCAAATCGATGCCCCAAGAGACCGGGTAGGTGAACTTCTTACCGTCGGCCACAGCCTTCTCCAAGAGTTCAATCGCCTCCGTGTACGAAACGCGTCCGAATGGCGTGGACGCAATCTCCTTGACGCGATCGATGCACGTGCTGTCATACATCTTGGCGAAGAATTCCAAGTCACCGTAGCAGTTCTCGAGGAGGTAGTTGCAGCAAAACTTGACGTAATCTTCCGCGCACTGCATGTCATCGTTCAAATCGGCAAACGCGAGTTCTGGTTCAATCATCCAGAACTCAGCCAAGTGTCTCGTCGTGTTGGAGTTCTCAGCGCGGAAAGTCGGGCCGAAAGTGTACACGTTGGACAGAGCGCACGCGTACGTTTCGACTTGCAATTGGCCGGACACGGTCAAGTAAGACTTGCCACCGAAGAAGTCGTCAGAGTAATCGATGGTGCCGTCCTCCGCGCGTTGGATGCCGCCAATCTTTCGAGCCGCGCGCTCCATCTCCGACAACTCCTGCTTAAGCTTATCCAGCTTCTTCACCGCCTTCTTCACATCCTTGGACTCGGCGCCGCTCTCCTTCATCGCCTTGATACCACTGCCGCACTCAGAAACTTCCGTGCGCTTTGCGTCCAGTTCTTCCGGCTTGACCGTCGGTTGCACAGATTCAGCCTTTTCGGCTTCGCTCAACATGGTCGTCACCTGGAACATCTCACCAGCCCCTTCGCAGTCGCTCTGCGTGATGCACGGCGTGTGGACATATAAGAACCCGTTCTGGTTGAAGAAAGTGTGCGTCGCGTACGCGAGCGCGCTGCGCACTCGCGCCACGCTCGCGATGGTGTTCGTACGCGGTCGGAAGTGAATCTTTTCTCGCAAAAACTCAAGAGTCTGCTTCTTCTTCGCGATGGGATACGTCGCACCGTCGCACTTACCGCACATCAAAATTTTAGTCGCGTGCATCTCGATCGCCTGTCCCTTGGCCGACTCCGGCGGCGCTCTCAATTCGCCCTCGACGACGACGCTCGTCCCCGTATTCTTCAAATCCCCGAGAGCGTACACGTCGTCCCGCACGATCACCTGCAAATTACCCGGTCCGGACCCATCGTTCAGCGCGAGGAACAACAGCGTACCCTTCTCCGCCTCGCGTCCAGTCTTCACCCATCCACCGACGACCACCGTCGATCCGATCGCCCGCTCGGACGGCGTCTGCAGCACCTTTTCGATGGGAACCCGGTCGTAGATTTTAGAGTACTTGTGCGTCTGCCCTCGCAGATCCATCGCCTGCATGGCGTCCACGACGTCCGTCATGCTTCTTCGTGTCCTCTATCTCGCGCGCGACCGCGACGGCGTCGATCAACGCGTCGAGAACTCACGCGCGGACGGCCGCCGGCTCGAGGGATGAGGAGTGGGTGGGGTCGACCCGCCGTCCGAGTCCCTCGACGTTGACGAGTCCCGACCCAATCGTGAGATTCAGACGCGCCGCGAACGCGCGCGCGCGCGCGCGAGCGGTCGAACGACGACGCGGATCGAACGCGCGTCATGTCCGTCGTCGACGCGCGTCGCGCCAGCGTCGACGAAGGCTCGCCGGGGGAGACGCCGGGTGGTAATCCGTCGCGGCGCGCGTCTGATTCGGACGCCGTGGGCGTCTCGATGGGGACGCGGGAGCGCGCGCGGGCGTCGACGGGGCGCGCGGCGAACGTGGAGGTGATGATACGCGTTCGTCCTGCGTTGCGGCGAGAGATCGAGGGGGCGATCGCGTATCAGCGCGCGGTGGCGGCGACGAGGGGTGGGACGGCGTGCGCGGTGAGCGCGGGGGGCGAGCGCGCGTTGTCGGGGGACGAATCGTTCGTGCACGACGAGACGTCGACGAGTTTTAAGGAGACGACGCATGGAATGACGATGGATGATGATGGTCGAGCGCCGCGGTCGCACGAGTTCGGGTTCGACGCGGTGTACGACGAGAGGGCGAGTCAGGAGGAGGTGTACGCGAGGAGCGCGAAACCGGCGGTGCTCAATGCGCTGAGAGGATATAACGCGACGGTGCTCGCGTACGGGCAGACGGGAACGGGTAAGACGTACACGATGGAGGGAGATCGAGGGACGATGATCGCGTACGGGCAGCAGCGATTCGGATTACCGGGGGACGCGCCGGCGACGGACGGCACCGCGCGCGGTATCATTCCTCGCGCAATCGAGGACATTTTCGATTACATCGCCGAAGATTCTCACGCGAGATCGAGGTATCTCGTGCGCGTAAGTTATTTACAGATTTACAACGAGACGGTGAGCGATTTGTTGAAACCCGAGCGGACGAATTTAAATATTCGCGAGGATAAAAAGCGCGGGGTGTTCGTCGAGGGGCAATCCGAGTGGGTGGTGCGCACGCCGAGCGAAATTTATGGTTTACTCGAGCGCGGCGCGCAGCTTCGGGCGACGGGGTCGACAAAAATGAACGAGGTATCGTCTAGATCACACGCCGTGTTCACCATCATCATAGAACATAGTTTGATCGAAGACGACGAGCCATTGGATGGATTGGACGCGACGGTGGATTCGCCGGCGCAGAGACAGAGCATCACCGTGGGTAAGCTCAATCTGGTGGATTTAGCCGGTTCCGAGCGCGTGTCTCTGACGGGTGCGACCGGTAAGAGGTTAGATGAGAGTAAAAAGATCAACCAAAGCCTGAGCGCGCTCGGAAACGTCATCAGCGCATTGACGGATACGAAGGGTCGGGCTCACATTCCGTATCGCGATTCCAAATTGACGAGAATTTTGGAGGACTCGCTCGGTGGTAACTGCATCACCACCGTCATAGCCATGGTGTCTCCGGCGCTGGAAGCGTACGCAGAGACCTTGTCAACGTTGAAATTCGCGCATCGAGCGAAAGAGATTCAAAACACAGCCATGCTGAATGAGGATTTGGATCAGAAATCTCTCTTGCGTAAATACGAGCGAGAGCTTCGTCAGCTTCGCTCCGAGTTGCAGACGCGTGCGAAAGATTTAGTCGATAAACGTCGTCTTTTAGAAGTAGATGAACAGAGACGGCGCGCGGAAGCGGACAAACTTCGCGCAATCACCGAGCTCGAAGTTCGCTCGCAGCAATTTCTCGTGGAAAAGCAGGAAAAGAGGAGTTTGGAAAAGCGAATCGCTGAGATGCAAAGTCAACTTCTCGGTGGTGAAACGTCGTCCAGTGTGGCTGCGATTCGCGCAGAATACGAAAGAAAACTCAAAAGCATCGAGGCGGAGCGCGCCGAGGCGAGCAGTTCCACGCGCGAGGTGGAGAGGTACAAGGCGGTGCTTTTGAAGCAACGCGACATCATGCTCGGTCTCACGTCGAGACTGCGCGAACGCGACGAGCGAATAAAGGTCTTACAGGACGAAATTGGCAGCCACGAGACGCAGATCGCGACGCTAGAAGACGCTCTCGACGAGAAGACGGCCGAACTTCTCGGAATCAAGCGCGCCGCGGTGAAAGAAACCATGCACTCCGACTTGAGTCGAACGCTGCGAGACGCCCTCGGGGGATGGGTAAACTACGCCGACGAACAGTCTAGCTCGGAGACGGACCCGAAGACTGCGGGCATGGAAGCCGCCGCATTAGAGCTCAAATCGCTTCGTGAGAAAAACGCGCAGCTCGAAGCGCAAAACATCAGCCATAAGAGCACTCTGCAAGAGGTTGAAGCCGATAACGCTCGTCTTCGTTTGGAACTCGTCTCCGCGGACCGTCGAAACGAGGCACTCGCAAAGTGCGAAAAGCTCGAAGCGAAGTGTGCGTCGTACGAGCGCGAACGCACGGCTATTCGAAGCATCATTGAATCGAAAATCAGTTCGTTGGCGACGAAGATTGCCGAAACGGTCGACACGTTACCGAGAGACGTCAAGGAGGATGAAAACTCGGGCGGTCGCATCGTCAGATTATCGCAAGTTCTCGAACGTCTCGTCGCCGCGACTCTGAACGCGCTCGAAGAGGACGACAGAGCGAAAGACGCAATGTGAAGCGCCGTCGCGTCGCGTTGTATTACATTACATGTACCGTACATTTCAAGGACCAACTCGCGTCTCCGGTCGAAACGACTTAAACTTGGGTTGCCGCGCGAGCACTTCGGGCGACGCTTTATTCAACACGACCGCCAGATGAAACACGCTCGTGTAATTCCGCAGCGCCGCGAGGATGACGGCGTTATTCGGTTCAATCTTCTTCGCCGCGTTCAACGACGCCATCGCCCCCTCGGCGTCGCCGATCCCCTCCAACGCCCACGCGCGTCGCACCAACGCTTTGCACACCACCTTCGGTCCCGCTTGCACCGGCTTCCGCAACGCGTACTCGCAATCCTCGATCGCTTCCTCGAACATCCCTCTCTTCACGAACGCCATGGCTCGATTCACTCTCGTCACGCACGTCTCGCGCGTCGTCCCGCCGCCCTCGCGCGCCGACGCCTCCAGCGCTCTCCCGTACGACTCACACGCGTCGACGAACCGTCCATCGTCGTACGCCTCGTTCCCTCGTCGTCCGTGCGTCACCGAATCATCCGAATCCATCGACGCCGTGTGACGTCCCGACACGGTCGTTTCACCACAAAAACGTCCATTCGTCTGCCTCGAATAAATACGACGAATCGGATGAAAGAAGGGTGATGAATGCGATCGAATGCATGAATGCGCGTCACACGTCGACGGGCGCGACGAAGACTCGTCGAAGAAGAAGGCGCGCATTCGATGACGGGAAAGATCGCGCTCGTGTGCACGAGCGCGCGGGAGCTGCGTGGACACGCCACGGGGGCGTGGTTGGAGGAGATCGCGACGCCGTACTATGCGATTCGCGACGCCGGGCTCGAGTGCGTCATCGTGTCCATCGACGGTGGGGAGGTGCCGATCGACGCGGCGTCGGCGAGCGGTGATTTCTTCACGAAGGATTGTGAAACGTTCGTCGCGGACGCGGAGGCGCAGGCGGCGATGAAGGCGAGCGCGAGCTTGGCGTCGGTGGAGGCGGACGCGTTCGAGGGTGTCTATCTCGCCGGGGGACACGGGACGTGCGTCGATTTTTATAAGAATGCGTCGTTGACGGCGTTCATCGAGGCGTTCGTGGCGAGCGGGAAACCGGTGGCGGCGGATTGTCACGGTCCGATCGCGCTTTTGGACGTGAAGCGGGCGGATGGAACGCCGTTGCTCGCGGGCGCCAAGGCGACGTGCTTCACGGATTCGGAGGAAACCGCCGTCGGCTTGGCGGAAACCGTTCCGTGCCTGCTCGAGACGGAGTTTAAGAAGCTGGGCGCAGAGTTTTCCGCCGCCGCAGACTGGACGCCGAACGCGGTCACGGACGGTAAGCTGGTCACGGGACAAAACCCGGCGAGTTCCAAGGCGTGCGTCGACGCGTTTCTCGCCCTCTTCTAAATTTCAGCGTGCTTACTACAAGTACGGCTTCGCGTTGCAATTTAACAAACCAATATATTTAGTTGTGCTCGCGCAACGGAAACCGCACGCAATATTTCGACGTGTTACGCACGAATGAACTCTTCGACGGTTCGTCGACGTTGGGTGGGAGCGAGATGGTGACGGGATTCGCGTACAGTTTCGGCGCTTTGATGGAAAGACTCTGTCGCAAGGACTTGTCGGCGTCTTCGCTCGTGTTGAGCTCCACCTCAAATTCGCCCGCGCTCACGCACCCGGGTAACGTGACCGAAATGCGCAACTCTCGACCGTTTTCACAGCGCACTTTCTCCATGTGAACGGACGGTTCCTTCTGCGATGGGGTCGCCACATCTGGAGACTGACTCGGCGACGAGTAGGCTCGTCGAGCGGCGTGCGAAGACGCGATGTTCATGGACCCGAGCCTCGACGTCAATTTTTCGGCCGTATTCATCATCGGGCGTTCTTCGGCGGCGTCTTCGTCGTGTCTCGCAGCGGGCGCCGCGTTCGTGGCGTCTCGAGCCGCCTTGAGTTCGTCCAGGTACCCGTCCGGACGCACGGGCGGCGTCCCTCTCGCGTGCACGCGCTCATAAAATAGAATGTACGCCTTCTGCTTCATCGCCTCCTTCTCCGAAGAGGGTGACACTCGACTATCGTTGCACAATACCCACGAGTCGTCGCGAAGTTTGACGTACGCCACATAGTGTCCAGAGTGCGCGCTGGCGTAAAAGTCTTGGTGCACCAAGACGCCAAATAATTCATATTCTGGCGCCGTGTCTTCGTACGGCGCATCGTCACTCATAAACTCCGCCAACGAAAAGTTTGAGGGATAGTGCACGTATTTGGTGATCTTGCTAAACCTCCCCGTGGAGTATCGCTTCAAAGGGATGGTCAACACGTTGGGAGACACGTGAATTTTCGATCCCTTCTTTGCTCGCACTAGCGCTTTGCACTTGGAACACTTGTACTTGTTAGACCCTTGCAACAACTCTTCGCTGCAAAAGTTCTCTCTCAGCGCCTCCTCGACCGACGAAATTTTTCCCGTCACCTCGAGCGGTACGTCCAGCGTGCTCTGGAAGCTTTTGCTCACGTATCCGCACTCCAAACACTTCACCGTGCCCAACGTGTATCCACCAAAGACGTGATACACGACTGTCGTCTCTTGCGTGCGCAGATCGAACTTTTTCTCCCCACCGAGATCCTTCAAAAACGTCACGTGCATGGCGTCCAACAACGCGTTGATGAACTCGTGCGAATCCTCCTGGCGTCCGCGTTTAAACTGTCTCGCCACCTTGCTTATGTCCTTTGTCAACCGTCCTATGCTGTGCGCGTCCCGCGACGTCTGCGCCCGCTCTAAGTGTCGAGAGTACTCGCACACGACGCAAAACTTCCTCGTTTCCGCGCACTTCTCCACGTCGTGATGTTTCTCCACGTCGTTGAACCACACCGTCAACGGCGTCGCTCTCCGCAAACACTGCAACGCCGACGCCGCGAAGCACGTGTTCCCACCGTTCGTCAACCCGGATGGATAATCGTCATCGTGCGTTCTCGCCCCCAATCCCTCCACCACTCGCCGCACATCCTCGTACGAGTGCAAAATCCTCTCCGGCGGCATCAACGCTTTCGCCTCCGCGTCTTCGACCTCCTCCTTCCCGCCTTCGTCTCGCGCGGCGGCGTCTCCGTCTCGCTCGACGCGCGTCTCCTCGTCGTCATCGCTCTCGCTCTCGCTCGAATCCACCGTGGATCCACCGTAGAAGAATTTACCAAACACCGACGTCACGGATTCCATCGCTCACGCGTCGACCGCGCCCTCGTCGCGCGCGCGCGTCGTCCGATGAATCAGAAACACGATTCCCGTCTTCAACGAGAAGATTCCAATCCAAACCGTCGCCGCGCTCCTCCTCTCGCCGCGCGTCTCTCGCCCTCGCGCGACGTCGGCGACGGTCGACACTACCGACCGCGCCCGCTCCGACGCGCGCCGCGTCGCCCTCTGGCGCTCGCGCGCGCGTCGGCGCCGTCGTCGTCGCGCGCGACCCACACCACCGTCAACCATCATATATTAGTACTAAACCCTCTATCAAAACATCACACACATAAATACCACTGACCTGCCGTTCGCCGCCCTCGAACCCTCGGGCGAGGCGACGCGCGTCACACCGCACCGACGACGCCTCGCCTCGACGCCGCGCGCGCGCGAGATGGCGACGACGTCTCGCGTCGCGTCCTCGACCGTGTCGACGGCGTCCTCGCGCGTCGCCGTGCGCGCGAGAGGGATGTTTGCGCGACGAGACCTCCTCGACGCGCGAGGGATGGCGACGCGACGCGCGGGACGAGGACGACGCGGCGCCATCGACGCGCGCGCGGGAGCGATCGAGACGACGACGGGAATGTCGACGATGATGCGTCGCGCCGTCGTTCGTCGCGAACGCGGACGCGGCGTCGCGATCGGGACGACGACGACGACGGGCGCGCGGTCGAGACGACGGGGCGAGCTGCAGCGCGCGCACGGGTTGGTGAAACCGCGAGGGATGTCGGATGCGGAGTTTGAACAGATGCTTCGACAGCAAGATGAGCAGTATAAACTGTTCAGCGAGAAGGCGAAGAAGCGAATCGCGAAGCGCGGGCCGATGGAGGGTGATGTAAAGGGCACTAGCGACTACGTGAGCACGCAGAGCTTGGGGGCGCCGGTGGACGTTGAGCCGACGTGGTCGAATTACGCGGAGATGACGCTGCAGGAGTTCGTGAGCGCGGTGGATAAGGGTGAGGTGAAGACGTTCCAGGTGTGGGACGCGCCGGAGTTTGGTTGGTTTCCGCCCAAGGTGTTGCGGAAGATTCCGCGGGCGAGGTATTACCTCGTCACGATGAAGTCGGGCGAGCGGTTTCGCGTGGACAGCATCAATCAAGCCTTGGACACGGCCGCTTTGGATAAGTGCGACAGAATGGGCGCGTGGTACACGTACCATCAAAAGTGGACGCCGTCGTCGTATTCTGGGTTGGAATTTTTGGCGTATTCCATGGGTGGCCTCGCGTTTATGATTGGGTCAATTTACCTCGGCATCGTGCGCAAGACGTCGGTGCCGCAAGATCAGTTTCAAGCGATGCAGTTTGCGCAATCTCGCGCGGGTGCCAGACGAGACGGGACAGTAAATGTCACTTTAGAGGACGTCGGGGGTTTGGAGAACATCATCGAGGATTTGGAAGAGGTGATTGCGTTTTTGAAGGAACCGGAGAGGTTCGCCAAAGTTGGCGCCAGACCGCCGAAAGGTTTGCTCATGGAGGGCGGTCCGGGCGTCGGGAAGACTCTCATCGCCAAGGCGATCGCGGGAGAGGCCAAGGTACCCTTCTACTCCATGTCTGGTTCGGAGTTCGTCGAAATCATCGTCGGTGTCGGCGCGGCTCGGGTGAGAGATCTCTTCAAGCGCGCGCGCATCAACGCTCCGTGCCTGATTTTCGTAGACGAAATCGACGCCTTAGGGACGAAGCGTGCCGCCGCAGGAACGCGCGGCACGGAGGAGCACGAACAGACGCTCAACCAGCTTCTCACAGAGATGGACGGTTTCACTCCGGACACTGGTGTAGTGTTCATCGGCGCGACCAATCGAGCGGATTTGCTCGATCCGGCCCTCTTGCGTCCCGGTCGCTTTGATCGCAAAGTTCGCGTCGGTCTCCCGAACGTGGAGGCGCGCGCCAAAATTTTGCAGATTCATTTGTCTAAGCGCAACTGTAACCCGGAGATCGATACGAAGCGTTTAGCGCAAAATCTCCCGGGCTTGTCTGGCGCGGAGATTGCAAACATTTGCAACGAAGCGGCGGTGCACTGCGTCCGCCGCGACGGCGAGCAAATCGAAGAACAAGACGTCCTCGACGCGGTCGAACGCGTCGTCAGCGGCATCCGCTTGTCTCCGCATCCGAAGGACAGTTTGTTGACTCGCAAGCTCGCGACGCACGAGATCGGACACGCGCTCGTGCAAAACTTGTTGCACAAGAGCACCGGATTGATTGAAAACATTGAGCTCGTCTCCATCATCCCGCGCGGATTCGAGCCGACGATGACGTTGATTCAGAGAAAGCGCGACGAGGATTACAGATATCCGACGCGCGCGAGAATGTGCGAACGCGTTCAAGTTTTGCTCGCCGGTCGAGCGTCCGAGAAGGTGGTGTTCGGCGAAGCGAGCACGCGAGGCACCGAGGATATCGTTGAGGCGAACGACTTGCTCCGAAACATGATCGTCAACTTTGGTTTAGGACAACCGGGTATGATGACGACGTACACGCACGATCCGACGCACTTGAACCGCTCGGACAAACGCGTCGCGCGTTTACAGGGCGTCGTGTCCAAGTCTGGCGAGATTAACCGCTTGGATGATTTGAAAACCATCGCCGGTCCGATTCGCGTGGCGGCGCCTGATCACTATCAATACGCCGAGCGCAAGATGGTGCAAATCCTCAAGGAGGCAGAGGCTAACTGCGAAGCGATGATTCGTGCGCATGTCGACGCAATTGAAGTCATGGTTGATCGTTTGATTGAAAAGGAGACGCTCTCTTTGGAAGAGTTTGAACAAATTCTCGCGGCGCACCCGCCGACGGGCGATTACCCGAAGACGGGTCCGGACACTCCGGTGAAGATGCTTCCCGAGGAGGCGACCGAGTCGCGCGTCGGTCTGCGCAGCATCGACGACAAGGCAGAAAAAATGAAAGCCGCGTCTAGATTCTATGACGTCAGTTTCGGCGACGACATTCTCAAGCTTCGCGACAGCGAGGCGTGGAACAAGCCGCCGACGAGTCTTGGCGATTACGTCGCGCCGTTCGGCGACAGGCCCAGAGAGGAATGGCGGCGCGTCGTCGCGCCTCGTCACAGTTTCAATCATGTCGCGATGAAGGAGATCGATGCCATCGATCCGGAATGGCGTGTGAGCGAGATTGTTCGAATGACGAAGATTAAAGACGACGATAGAAGCGAGGAGTTGCGAGAAGTCATCGCCGCCCTCGAGGCTCGCCGAGCCGCCGGCGAGACCTTGAGCGATTTCGAAGAGCGCCGACTTGCGGTGAGCGAGGCCGAACTCGCCCATTACGCCGAAAAGTGGTCGGGTGAGGGTTGGAGACCGTCTCCAGACTCGCTCAAATACGGCATGCGCTTCGAAGACGACATGGAATTGGCGAAGAAGGAGATTAATTTCTGGAGCGACTTCCCCAAGTCGTACCACTCCGATTTGTACGAACTCGGTCGAACGCTGGACCGATTGACGACCAAGCGTGACGATTAAGCACCGATTGTTTCTCCATTACTAGTAGACTTAGCAATACGAAATGCACACGCATCATCACAATTACAAATTCTACATTCGCCTCCTCGTCTCATTGGACGTGTCCGCGATTTTCGCCGTCATTTTGGCGTACGTTTTCGTCCTGCCCGTGTCGTTTTTACCTCAACTAACTCGCGCCGCCGAATTTAGCGCGCTCGGCGTTCTTCACGAACGCTCCCAACGCCTCCGAACACTCCGGCGCCACGTACGTCCCACAGGCGTGACACCACACGCTCAAATCATCCCACGACATCGCACACGCGTGTCCGCTCGCCTCCCAGTGCGCCTTTCCGTGCGCGTTCGCGTACCGCCCGCAGCCGATGAAGCCGCAGTGCAAACACGCCCAAAGTTCTCGCACCGTCTCGCACGATTCACACGACCTCGCTGGCGTCGTCGGCGTCGACGCGCACACCTCTCGGCAGTGCGCGCACGTCGTCGACATCCCCAGCGCTGGTCCTCCGCGATCGACGCACCCGTGTTCGTCGATGAGTGTTTCAACGCACCGTCGCACATCTTCCTCATCGTCCGCGCCGTCCTCCTCCTCCCCGAGCGCGCGCACCACCTCGAGCGCGCGCACGGCGTCGAAACCGTACACGCCCACCAATCTCGCGAGCGCGCGCGCCGCGCGTTCCGTGATGGCGTCCTCGGGCGTGGACATTTGGACCACGCGACCCCGAGCGTCAGACACTGGCGCACCTCTGCGCTCCGTCTCGCGCGGTGGTCGCCATGGACCACCTCGCGCGTTCGTTGCGCGCGCGCCAACGCGTGCTCGCCGCCTTCAACAAGCGGCAGTCCGATTTCGCGTCGCTCAGGGAGTGGAACGACTACCTCGAGCGCGTGGAGACGTTGATCTTCAACCTCACCGAGGGCGTCGACGTGAACGCGACCGAGGCGGCGATCGCGGAGCACAAGCGCGCGCACGCGAGCGAGATCGCGCACTTCGCGGCGCGCGCGCGGGAAGAGGCGGCGGCGGCGGCGGCGGCGGCGGGAGAGGATGCGGGGATGGAGGACGCGGGTGCGCGGGACGGTGGGTACGCGCCCGAGGCGGCGGGCGCGGCGGCGACGGTGGCGCCGGTGCCGGTGCCGACGAGCGCGGTGAGGCGAGGATTGGAGAATACGAGTCTTGGATTCGATGAAAACACCGAGGAAGGGAAGCGGGCGCGGGCGGAGGCTATCGCCAGGGCGTGCGGGTTCGACGGGAAAGCGGTGGCGAAGGAGAGGTGTCTGCGCGAGGCGTTTGCGACGATTTGGGTGTGAAGGCGTGAACGCCGTAGTGATTTGTTCGTTAGCGATTAGTTTTGTAGCGTATAACAGTGTGTAGTTTCTTTTATTGACGTGGTGCTTGATTCAGTCGCCAGAGGGCGACGGTGTCGACGAGCGTCTCACATGTCGTGCAACAGATCCGACTCTGAGTCGTCGGAGATGACGTCGTCGCTGAATTCGCCCGTCGACGCCTCGAGTTCTTGGTACGCTTGACTGACGGTCTCGATCGTTTGCTGAGAGACGTTACTGACGTCCGTCGCGCGGGCGGTGATGGTGTTGCGCGCCCAGCTCAAGAGTCCCTTGGCGGCGTCCGGAATGGACAAGGCTTGTCGAGCTTCCTTCTTCGCCTTTTCGTCGTCGATAGACTTGGTGAGGAATTCGATCACCTTTCGGTCGTTATCCCACATCGCCTGAAGCTCCGCCGCGGCTTCCCACGCGCGGTCGAGCTCGTTCTTCATGGAAGAGTATTCAGATTCAGAAACCGAGTTTGACTTGAGTTCTCGCAACTCGTCCTTCGCCGTCTCCAATTCCTTCTTGAGCAAGAGGACAACCTCCGCGTTGGCGTCGCGCACAGCCTCAGCCTTGATGGTCGCAATCTTGGCGTCTTCGACCTGCTTGGTGAGCGCGGATTTTTCATCTTCCAAAGCTTTCATTTTCTTCTCCGCTTCGGCGACGTCTCGTTGCAGCGCCTCGACCGCCTCCGCGACGTCGCCCGCGTTCGCGAGGTTCGCTTGCTTGAGCTGCGCTTCGAGAGAGCTCACCTCCGCGGACCAACCCTCCTTCATCTCAGACAAAGCCTTATCCGCGGTGGCCTGCGAAACGATAATTTCAGCCTCGATCTCTTCGAGCTCCGCCTTTGTCTCTTGCAACGCCTGTTCGCTCGCGAGCAATGCGAGCTTGGTATCCTCCAGCTGTTTGTACAAGTCCACTTCGTCGGCATCCATCTCCGGAGTCGATCTGATGGCGGCCACGAGCTCTTCGCGCGTGGACCAGTTCGCCGACTCATTCAAAGCCGCCTCCATGTCCGCGAGCTCCGTTTCGGTCAGCGACGCGAAGACGTCGACGGCGTACTCGGTCGTGTTCTCCGCCGCGCTCGAAGAGGACGACTCCATCACCGTCTCCACAATCTCTTCATCTGCCTCCTCATCGTCCTCGACCGGCGTCTCTTCGACTGGCGTCTCCTCGATCGCCTCGACGACGGTCGAAGTCTCCTCCGTCGCCTCCTCGCCGACGACGCTCTCGATAAACTCCGTCGTCTCCTCAACCTTGCGAGTCGTCGCCTGATTCATCGCCAACGCCTCGGCCGCCTTCACCCGTCTCGCAAGATCCTCATCCTCGTTGAACATCCTCGCGTCGCCTCCCTCCACCGGCGACATTTTATACCTCGCGCGAATCTCATTCATCGTCGTCCCGCGCAAGAGCTCCACCTTGAGATCCAACAACGCCTCATCGTACTCCCGTCTCCGCCACTCATCCGTCGTATCGCTCGGCATCCCCGCTTCCTCCCAACGCACGTACGCGCGCACCTCCACGAGCTCCGGCGGCACTTGGATGGCGTCCAACACCTCCTTGGGCGCCAACCCGAGCGCCGGCGAGCGCGTCGCCGCCGTCCCTCGACCCGCGTCCCCGTCTCCTTCACCCTCCGCGCGCGCGCGCACGACTCGACGACCGATCCTCGCGCGCGTCGACGACGTCATCACACGCGCCGCCGCCGCCGTCACCGCCGTCGTCAGCGTTCGCGTCGCCATCGCGTCGCTCCACCGGCGTCAGTCAAATGATTTAGTTGGAAAGAAATCCACCGCCTCGTTCGAATCCGATTCGACGGCGCGTTCGCGTCCAGCGCACGCCGACGAATCGCACGCGAATCGATCGATCGATCGTTCGTTTCTTCGTTCGTTCGTTCCTTCCAGCACCACCGACGCGCGCTCGACTCTCGCGGCGATGAGAGTTTTTGAAAATGGAGCGCCTGGACGAGCTGGACAGGATGGACATCCACAAGGACTCACTCACCGTTCGTGACTCAAGGTAACACTGTTTGTCCATAGGGGCAAAGTCACGTCGAAACATCTGATGGTGATTCGTCTGGGCCACGTCATCGACCGAACACTCCGACGCACGGTAGGACGACGACGACGATGATGGCGACGATGACGATGACGATGACGACGCGCGCGCGCGTGGTGACCCCGACGCCGACGCGACGCGGGTCGACGACGACGACGCGCGCGATGAAGCGCACGGGAGTGAAGAAGTCGGAATTGGAATCGAACGAAAAGCGACGCGCCGTCGTGGAGATCGACGGCGTCGGACCGGTGCTGTTGCAAGAATTCATGGGTGACGTCTACGCGGTGTCGAACAAGTGTCCGCATCTCGGATTGAGCATGCAAGGGAAGACGCCGTTGTTGAGCGCGACGGTCGGGGACGATTGCACGGTGACGTGCCCGGCGCACGGGTCGACGTTTTCCATGAAGGACGGGAGTCCGAAGGGGGAGTGGTGCCCGAAACTTCCAGAGTTGCCCGTGGTCGGGAAACCGTTCGCGGGTGAGGCGAAGTCGATTCCGACGTACGCGGTGAGCGTGGATGAGGCGTCGGGGGAGATTATGGTGGACGCGTGAGCCGTCGACGCCGAGCGCCGAGGACGGCGAAAGACGAGGACAAGACATCGATGCGCGTCGCGGAGCGCGTGGCGTCGCATTCAACGAGCGCGCGGCGCGTCGTAATATCTATTCGTGTAATCGAACCGAGAGTACACGTACTGTAAAGGTCATCATCAAATCAATCACATCAACCAGTCGTCGTCGCCCGCCCGCAGAGCGCGCCGCGGCGTCGCGTCATGTCCGCGGCGTCGGTCTCGTCGATCGCGCGTCGCGTCGCGCGTCGCGCGTCGCGCGCGCTCGCGTCCGTCCCGTGTCGCGCGTGCGCGTCGAACGCGGTCGACGATGCGCAAGCACGACACGAAACCGTCGTCGGCATTGAAATCCACGCGAGACTGGCGACGAGGTCGAAACTTTTTAGCGGCGCCCCGTCGGCGTACGGCGGTGGTGCGAACGAGCGAGTGGCGCCGTTCGACGCCGCGTTACCGGGAACGCTCCCGGTGCTCAACGCCGGGGCGGTGGCGCTCGCCATCAAGCTCGGACTCGCGCTCAAGGGAGAGGTGCAGCTCAAGTCGAGTTTCGACAGAAAGCACTACTTTTACGCCGACTTGCCGCACGGGTATCAGATCACGCAGCAGCGCGCGCCCATTGTGCGAGGGGGAGAAATCGTCGTCGCAGACGCCGGGAAGACGCGCGCGAGCGGCGAAGGGGGCGATGGGAGGTTGAGAGTTGGTATCGAACGCGTGCAACTGGAGATGGATACGGGAAAGAGTCAGGCGATGGACGACGCGGATGGAACGGTGAATGGCACGCTCGTCGACTTAAATCGCGCCGGTCAGGCGTTGGTAGAGATCGTGAGCGAACCTGACATGCGAAGTGGAGAGGATGCGGCGGCGTGCGTGGAGTCTTTACAGAGAATGTTGCGTTACTTGAACGTGAGCGACGCCAACATGGAGGAAGGTTCGTTACGTTGTGACGTCAATGTGAGCGTGCGAACTGCGGACGAACGCGCGCGAGGCGTTTACGGGGAGCGAGTGGAGATTAAGAATCTCAATAGTTTACGAAGCATCGTGCGAGCCGTGAAGCACGAGGCGAAGAGACACGTCGACGTCATCGCAAACGGCGGGAAAGTAGAGCGAGAGACGAGAATGTTCGACACAAACACCGGGAAAACGGTCGTGTTGAGATCGAAAGAAAGTCTTTTAGATTATAGATTTACGCCCGAGCCGGATTTACCGCCCTTGGTGTTGACGGCGGCTGACGTTGAGGCGGTGGCGAATAGAATGCCAGAACTTCCCAACGACGCGTATCAGCGCCTGGTCGATCACGGCGTCTCACCATCGACGGCGAGCATCATCATCGCGTTTCCATCGACGCTCAAGTACTACGACGTCGCCATGGAGCATTGTGGTGACGCTAAGCCGGCTGATGTGGCGAATTTTGTGGCAAATGAAATTATCGGCGCGGCGAGAAAAGATGCGGGCGCGTCGCACAAAGAACCGCTCGCCACGCTTCCACTCGCAGCCTCGTCGCGGCGCATCGGTCACCTGTTGGGAAAAGTAGCCGAGGGCGCGTTGAGCGGGCGCATGGCGAAACAAGTCCTGGAGTCGCTGATGAATAGTGACGAGCGCGCGCTGTCAGAAATCATCGACGATGTTTGCGGCGGCGGTCAGATATCGAACGACGACGAATTGAAACGCATATGTCAAGTAGTCGTAAACGATAAGCCTGAAGAAGTCGCTTTATTGCGAGGTGGCAAAAACAAGCTCATGGGTGCGCTCGTGGGCGAAGTTATGAAGCGAACGCAAGGCCGCGCAAATCCGAAAGAGGTGAGTAAAACCATACAGGACATCATCGCCAAAATCGAGTAACGTCTTAAATCTGACGATTTTAATACAAATAGCAACTAGCAACCCTCTCACAGCTTGGCCAACCCATTCTCAAAGGCGGAGGCAGCAGACGGGGCGACAGGAGCGCCGCCGACGTACACGTCTAACAACGCCTTCGCAAACTCGGGAGATTCAAATTCGATCTTCGCCGAGCCTTGAACCTCGATGGTCGCCTTCTTCGCACCAGCAGGGGTCCAAGAGATGGTCATCTTCGTTCCCGACTTCAATTTCAAGGATTCAAAGCCCGAACGCATGGCGTCGAGTTCCTCAAGAGCCGCATCTTCCGCCACCTCAGCCGCCTCGGCCACCGAGGCCATGAAATTACCCTCGTCATCCTCCGCGGTGGCCATGTTCGTGGCGATCTCGCGGATTCTCGGAGACAGCGCCTCGTCGAGCGCCTCATAAAACGTCTTACCGTCGACGTCTCGCGCGAGTTCAATCGCGACCTCCTTATCGTAATCACCATCCAGCAGCCCCTTTTCCCGTTGCGCGCGCGCTTTGTCGGCATCGACGTACATCGCGAGCGCGTAAATCTTCACATCGAGAATCGCGATGCGTTTCATTCTGCAGCCGGCGCCGATCGCCGTCAATCCCGACGCGTTCGTATCGGGGAATGATATCTTCGTCGCCGGGTCCGTCACCGCCGCTCTCACCGTCGAGCGACGCGCGGATCCACGCGCGCGCACCCGCGGGCGCGTCGCGATGGTGATCGCGTTGCTCTTGAACGCTCGCACGGAGGTCGACATGTCTAGCCCTCGCGCCGTGTTGTGACGCCGGGCGCGCTCCAGTCCTTCTCGCGTTCACTCGCAACGAGGGCGTCGATCTCATCCGGCGTCAATCCCTCGAACGCGTCGTCGTGCGCGAATTCCAAGGGTGCTGACGTCCCCATGTGCGCGCGAATGGTGTCTCGCGCGCGGCGCTCCAACGCCGTGCGCTCCTTTTCGATTTTTTCGCGGCGTCGAAGTTCGCTGGTGACCAGCTTGTTCCCAAACCACGCCAAGAATGACCCCACGACGACGACGAAGACGGCGTTCTGCCAGCGAGGAATGTGCTTATCGGCGTCGCTGATGTCCACCTCGGTCCACGAGAAGAGCGGGGACGACCCTGCGTAGACTTTCTTCGCGGCGCGCGCTTCGGCTGCTTTGCGCAAAGAATCTTCGTCTTCGGATTTCTGCGACGATGCCGCGCTCGACGCGAGCGCGCGCGCGGTGGACGCGCGCTCGACGTGTGTTTGAAGCGATCGCGCGCGCAGCACCGCGCAGCGAAGCATGTCGACGACGCGTGCGCACGACTGAGGAACTAACTGTCTTTCTGTTACTACTGCTACGATTTCTACTTGGCCTCCTCTGGCGAGGCTAAATCCTTTCGCTCAGCGGTGGCGCTCTGTTCGCTATCTAAAACTTCAACGATGGTTTTGACGACGTCTCGGCGATGGGAGATGTCCATGCCAGGCGACGTGATTTTCTCCATGAGGAGCGCGTCGAGCTCCGCGCGCAGATGTTTGAATAAAACCGCCACGCGCGGCGCGGCTCGAAAGTGGATCCAGCTGTCGCACGTGGCACTTGAACGCTCATGGTTAACTTTGATTTTACCTCCAAAGAGTAAGAGAGGGTAAGGACCGACCGCAGTCGCGTCTCGAATGTACACCTTGGTTGTGCGTACTTTTTCGTGATACAGAAGAAAACGTGAATCGAAATTCGTCAATCCATAACACACGGACGTCGGATGCAAGTGCACGTCGGTGTCGTTCTTTGTGCGTACGCTGACGGTGTTACTGGGATATCTCGAGCGTGCGCGAGTTTCTTCTGTCTTCGGCGCGGCGGAAACGCTCGCGACGTTTGGATACAAGCCGGCGCAGATGATTGCTCGCACGAGCGATTCATTTCCTGCGTTCACGCTCGCTTCTACGAGCGCGCTCTCAAGTTTATTTCGTCGCCCAGTTTTCACTTTGTTGACCGCGACCGGAGGTGCGTGTACATCACCGAGCGCACCGGCGCCTGAACGAAGAAATCCAATCTGGTCCAAAAGCTCGGTGTACTGCTGTCGCATTTCCGAAATTTGTTTCAAAGTTTGACCGGATAAGAAGAGCTTTGATAGGTAATCGCGTTCAAACCCGCGTCCCTTTGAGCGTGCGTGTATCCAACCTGCGTATGCGCGCACGAGTGTCAAGTGATCGCTCGCTTGCGCTGCGATTTTCCTCTTTGCGGCGTCCGCTTCGTCCCTTTTATCCATCGGCGCTAAGAATGGCGATCGGAAACCAACACCGGCAGCGATCGTCAATATAGGATCCAAACACGAAAAAATGGCGCCGTACAGCATCATTTTTCCGAGTCTCGCGTCGACTGGAAGCTCGGCCAGGTGATGACCAAGCGCGGTGAGCTCATCCTTCGAGTCGACGGCGTCCAATTCGTGCAATGATCTCAGGGCAGAGGCGATGGCATCTTCGGGCGGAGGCTCAATCGCCATCGACAGGAATTTTCGAATGTCTCCGAGTCCAAGAATTTTGATTTGTAGGCACAAGGCATCCAAAGGTGTTCGCAAAATCTCTGGAGTGGTGAAATCGGCGAGCACTGTCGATTCTGTCTTCGTGCTGTACATGTGGAAGCAGTATCCTTCACGAACGCGTCCCGCACGACCACGACGCTGCCGACTGCTCGCCTTGCTACACCAAGCCGTCACGAGAGCAGACATTCGCGTCGATGGATCGTACTGCGTTTCACGCACGCGACCGCTATCGATGACGAACACGACGTCGTCAATAGTGATTGACGTCTCCGCAATGTTTGTCGCCATGACGACTTTCCGCTTTCCCGGAGGAGGTTTACTGAATGTTAAACGTTGCTCTTCAGAGCTCAGCGTCGAGTGGAGTGGGATTAGCACGAAACGAGATTCAGCATCTTCCAGATTCGCTCTGAGTCTGTCGTGAAGGGTGCGAATCTCAGCCATGCCGGGTAGAAAAATAAGCACCGCGCCTTCTTCGTACTCATCCGCGATTAGAGCGACGAGAAGTTCAATGAGCTCATAATTGATTTTTTCCTCGTCTATCACCTGCAAACTCTTCCAAGTCGTTTCGCTGTACTCTGGATACATTTCGCGCGTCTCGGGACGAACTTCGCTCATCGCTGAACGCTCGAAGGATTCCTCAACGGCTTCGCGCAAGGCGGCTCCTCGCGCTCCACCCCCGCCCGGCATCTTGAATATCCTACCACTGCGACTCGGCTCGACACCCAGCGCGAACTCACCGTCGGGCTCACAGATGTAGCCCGTCGCTTCTATGGCATCCTCCAATCTGTATTCAGCCACCGGAAACGTTCGTCCAGGTATTTCGACGACTGGACACGTCGTTTCGAGGTGCGACTCAAAGTAATTCTTGAACAACTCCGCGTTGACAGTCGCAGACATGGCGACGAGATGAAAATCTTTCCTTCTGGCTGCGAGAGATCGAAGAATCACGAGCAAGAAATCGCTGAGCAAATCGCGTTCGTGCACCTCATCCACGACGACGTGAGACACTCCCGTCAGATTGGGATCAGTCTGTAAACGACGCAGTAAAATACCTGTCGTGCAGAAGAGCATCCGGGTCTTATCACTTTGCTTGCTCTCTAATCGAATACTGTAACCGACGGTGTCGCCTATTCTCTCGCAACGCTCGTTTGCGACGCGTTCAGCGACTGCAATCGCAGACAAACGTCTCGGCTGAGTGATGATTATGCTCGTTTCTCCACCCTTACCTGCACGCACAGCTTCTTCGAAGATAAACTGAGGCACTTGTGTGGTTTTACCGCAACCCGTAGCGCCGCTCACGACTGCGGCGTTTGAGTCTTCGATTGCCTGAAGGATGACGTCCTTCAAGTCGCGAGCGGGTAGTTTAGCTCGGATTTCTTGCATGTCGCGCCACTCTTTCGAGTTCTCTTTAGCGAGCTCAGCGTCCAAGAGTCTTTTACTGATCTCGGCTCTTCGCTCCGCGTTCATCTTTTCCGTCCGCACACCGGAAATGCCGGCAAGCACACTCGCCGTGGCTGTCGCGAGCTCATCTTCCTCGACCTCTTCTTCCGGTGTCGCTTGCTTATCTAAACCCGCTTTTTTAACCTGATTCGCAAGCCAACCACCTTTGGCCTTACCGCTCTTACTAGTTTTCCCATCCGTTTCTTCGGACGCTGGTGTCGCTTTCAATTTACTGGCGTTTGGTACGATTTTCTTTTTCGCTTTCGCCGCTCTCGCGTTTGCCTCTTCAAGTCGTCGCGCGTGCTCTCGTTCCCATCGAGTCAACTTCGCCTCGAGCGAAAAATTCTCACACACCTCTTCGCTCGCGATGGCGTCCGAACTCGGGGCTCGATCAGATTTTACTTCGGGTTGCGCGACTTCGCGCTCCGCTCGCGCTTTTTCCTCAGCCATCATGGTGCGAAAGTATTCGATCCGTCTGAGCCTCTCCTCTTCCGCGGCTTCTTCTTTCGCTTGTTGAGCCTCCAAGCGCTCATACGTTCGTTTTATGTGCGCACCGCGACCGGTGAGGACGAAAGCGTCGGCTTTGTCGTCGACTTCATCCACCTGCACGCGTTCCGGCTCGGCGTCGACGACACCGCGTTCCGCGAGAATCGTTGGCATATTTTCTTGCAACCACACGACCATCGCGTACACCGCCGCTTCGCCGACGTATGCGTGTGCCTGCGCAGCGATGGTTGCGTTTATCGATCGACGAATCTCCAGTGGCAACTTGTCGTGACACACCACGAATAACGCAGCCTCGGCTGGATAGAAATTATCCGGCGGAAAATGGATTTCGAGTTCGCACGGTTCCCACTGAACACCGTTCGCATCCTCTTCCAACGCCACCTTGACTCTCCACAATTTATTCTCTTCGACGATTTTAAAATCGTCTTCCAAGATGGCCTCGAGCGCCATAGCTTCTTCCCCCCGCTCAGCCAGCGTCTCTTCCTCGCTCGGCGTCGACGTCGGCGACGTTTCGGCGGGCTGTAACGATTTCAACAGGGCAAACGTCGCGTCCTCTTCGACCCATCCCGCCGATTCCAACGACTCTCTCGCCTCAGCCTTCGAGAATCCCATCGTCATCAATCTCGCCAGCATCGCGCGCTGCAATAACAACACATACGGATCCTCGACGGGCGCGTCACTCACCGCCGACGAATTGACGAGCGTCGTCCCGCTCACGTCGAGCGACGTCTTCGACGGACCTTGGTTTTTCGAAGTCTCGCTCAGACGCACGAACGCGTCCGGCATATCATCCTTCGGCACGCGCAGACACAACCAATCCAAAACCATCCCCAAGCGCTCGAGCGCGTGTGCGTTCGTCTCGCCGACTTCGGGATTGGCGCGAATCGCCTCCTCCGTCCACGCCTCGTCGAATCCTTTCTCCAACACTCTTCTCCGCAACCTATCCTCCCGAAGCCGCTTCCCGCGCGCGACGCGCTCCTGTTCTTCCTTTTCCATCAATGATTTCGCCGCTTTCGCCGCGACGCGCGATCCGTGCCGCTCCTGCGCGCTGATTTCGTCCAACACCGTCGCCGCCGTCGCCATGCGCGTCGCGTTCGCGTCTCGCGCCAATCCCGCCGCTCGTCCACGCACGATCGGCGCCGCTAAATCCGCCGCCATCAACCGTTCCCGCGCCACCTCCACCTCTGATTTCTCCGCCTCCCGCGCCGGGGATCGCCCCTCCGCGCGCGCGCGAGCGTCGTCCTCGTCGCGGCGTCTCCGCAACGTCGCGTCCACCGCGTCGGCGGCGTCCTCCGTCATGTGTAAAATCTCCACCGCCGACGCGTCTCCACCCCTACGTCGCGCGTCGCGCGCGCCCGGAACGATGCCCAATCCATCCACGCCGTACCTCGACGCGTCCTCGTCGTCCTCGCCGTCGTTCGAGACCGCGCGCGCGGTCGTCGCGGCGAGCGGTCGGTGCACCCAATCGCCGTCGACATTCGTGTCCCCGTCGACGCGCACGCGCACGTTGAGGATTTCGATCGATCGAGCGACCGGAGGACGCGTCTCGGGAAGCGCGGGGCGACGCCGCATCGTCTCGTCGATGGGCCCGACGAGGATCGGGCGTCGCCGTGTCGAGGGCGGGACGCGCGCGCGGCGCCGAGACGCCTCGTTTTGATGTATTTGACTCTCGCTGATTTCGACTACAAAGGACTCACGTGCCTCGCCAATTCGGACGATCTCGAACACTCCCGAACGGATTAAAGCCGCGCTCGGGTCCCGAGGAGACGACGGTGTTGATCTGACGCAATTGTTTTTTGGCGCGTCCCGACGCGCGGACGGCGCCGCGACCGGTGAAAATCCAAAAGACGGCGCGAAGCGCGTACGCGAGCGTCCAAAATACCAGTCTAAACGGCGTCGACGCGACGTAGACGACGGCGTTTTCAAAGCTCAACGTCGTGGCGAGGTATTTGACCGTCATGAACCATCGCGCGATGAGATTTTCATTCGTTTTGGTGTCGCCCCAGAGTCGACGCTCCACCTCGACGGCGAGTCGCCGCTCCTCCTCGGCGGTGACGGCGCGCGGGACTCGGTCCACCTTGAATTTAAACAACACGCTTCCATCGCGCAGATCGATGCGTTCGACGTCCAACGCTTGTCTCGCCTGTTAGAGAAGAAGAAAAAGAAAAGAAAAGATCGCGTTACGTCGTCAGTCGACTCGACTCGACGCGCGCTCGTCGACGCGCGCGCGCTCTACTAAAAATACGTAAACGCACCCGTTTCTTCACCAACGACTCCACCTCCCGCTCCACCTCCCGCTCCACCATCTGACTTCGCATCTCTCGCTCTATTTTCCTCCGTCTCTCGATCACATCATCCGCTCTGTTCTTCGCGCGTCTCTTTTCATTCGCCGCCGGTCGCATGGCGCCTCGCGCGCGTCTCGCGCTCGCGCTCATCGGTCCCGCCGCGCCTCTCGCCCTTCCTCTCGACGCCGAGACCCCACCGTACGGATCGTTCGTCGGTTCATAAAAACTCGCACCGACGAACGATCGCGCGCGTCCACCCGTCGGCGCGCGAGACGACATCGCGACGTCGGCGGCGTCGAGGATATCGTCATCTTTCGCGGCGATCGTCACCACGGCGGATGACGACGCGCGTTTTCCCCGCGCGAAGGTGTGATCGACGACGAGTCGCGGTCGGGGGACGACGGGCGTCGCAAGCGTTTTCGTCGCGCGCGCGCGCATCGCGGTCGGAGGCGGCGTCGTGTGACGCGACGAGCGCACGCGCGCACGAGTGATCTCGTCATGAATCTTAATTGTTTTGGATATCGCGAGTCGCGACTCTTCGATTCGGTCGGAGCGGCGCGGACGGACGCGCGACGAGGCGACGATGGCGAATCGCCCGTGGGTGGAGCCGTGATGGGTGTGTGTTGTGTGTGGTGTGTGTGTGATAATCAACGCGATGTGTGTGTGTGTGTGTTTCGTGGTCTTCGTCGGAAAAACGAAGCGACTCGCTCGGCGGGACGCCGCGGGGACGAATGGAGAGACGCGCGCGCGTCCTCCGATCGTTCGGTCGTCGATTCGCGTATATATATACACCATGGCTTGAAACGATGGTGCACGGCGATATCGGTGATCGGTGATCACGCCGCGCGACCGCGAACGGCCGGTCCGAGTCGACCGCGAAGCGCGGCCACCGTCCCCGACGAATCCAACCCGAGCGATTCGCAGAGCGCGATGAGTTCCGCCTTTTTCATCTTGGAGATGGGCGGCGCCTTGGTAACGCTCTCGGTCGCCGCCGCGTCTTTCTCTTCGTTTTGTACCGCCTCTTCTTCCACCACCGGCGTCTCCTCGGTCGTCGTCGTCGTCGTCGTCTCGCCCACCCACGTGAGTTGCTTCTCGAACGTCGCCGTCGGCGTCTCGGCGACGACGGGCTCCACCGTCTCCACCGCCGCGGTCTCCGTCTCCACCGGCGCGGCCGGCGGCGCGTCTTCATCGAACGAGTACGTCACACCACCGTCCGCGTTCTCCCGCACGCGCACGCGCTCGGTCGCCATGTACCGCTCGCCCGCCCGCGTCGTCGTCGTCGGATATCGCGCGCGATATCCTCCGCGACGACATCTCGCGAGCGCGCCGACGCGCATCGACGCCGACGCGCGCGCCGTGAGCGCGGTCGACATCACGAACGGGTCCGGTATCGTCTCGTCGACTCGCTCGCGCGGTCGCTCGGTCGAGTCGCGCGGGTGCGCGCGCGCGTGCGCGTCGTCGTTTGAAAATGTGATTTCAGCCTTCCATCGACACCGACCGGTCGACGACCGCGACGCGTCATCGCGCGCCGGTCGACGCGAACCGAGCGGTCGAGGATGACGACCGGGCGCGATGCGTCGCACGCGGACGTCATCGCGCGATTAAAGGAGGCGGCCAAGGGGGACGCGCACGCGTTCGACGCCATGACGGTGCGTTGACACGACCGACCGACCGAGCGAGCGAGCGACCGACGACGCGATGAGACTGACGAGGCGACGCTCGCGCGCGCCGGACGCAGGTGGAGGACGCTCGCGCTCGACTCGCGCGTTCGAGAGAGATCGCGCGAACGATCGAGACGAGCCTGAAGGCGGAGACGGCGCGTAAGAGAGGTTTGGTTGAGGTTTTCCTGTCGCGAGGGTTGTCGCTGCCGCCGCCGCCGCCGAGCGAGGCGAGCGCGAGCGCGGACGCGTCCGAGGAGGCGTTGGCGAGAGCGCGCGCGGAGGGAGAAGAGAACTGTGGTGGGGGTGCCGGTGACGCGGACGCAGAGGACGTGGACGAGGGTACGATTGAGGGGTTGAAACGCGCGTTGGCGAGTTCGCAGGCGCGCGCGCGCGTCTCGCTCGCTCGCGCGCGGCGAACGCGCGCGTACGCCGACGTTTTGGACGCCGCGTTGAACGCCGCCGCTCAAGCCTAATCGTCGTCGTCTTCGTCGTGTAATGTATGCATTGTCGTTAGTTGTACCATCGCGCGTCGTCCCTCGAATCCACGCGCGCGCGAGGCGTCTTCGAGCTCGAGCTCGAGCGCACAGTTTTAAACCGTTGCTCGGAATACCAGCGCGCCACACCGAGAGGCGCCTCGCGCTCGCGCGCGTCTCTCTCGCGCGCGAACGATGCGTAATCCACTCCCGTTCGTCGCCGCGAGCGCGCCGAACGGTGATTCGCCGACGTCGCGACGCGCGCGCGCGCGCCACGCTCGACCGGATGCGGACGACGACGCCGTGCTCGAGTACTGGGCGCGCGTTCGTGCGGGCGCGGAACCGGCGCCGAGACCCGGGGCGGAGGCGTCGGTGAATAAGCGTCGGTGTGCGCACCTGCAGTCGCACATCGGGGACGTTTTGGGCGGAGGGGCGTCGACGACGAGGACGACGAGCGCGGAGGCGGGGGAGGACGCCGGGGACGCGCTCGAGGTGGGCGAAAAACTCGCGGATGAGGACGTCTTCGAATTGAAAATGCGAGGATGGGAGGAGGTGGGCGAACCTTTGGCAGAGGCGGAGGTGGTTCGACTGAAATCGCTCGGGTCTGGGAGTCGACGGTCGGAGACGGCGGGCGTCGCGGAGGCGTATTCGATGCCGTTGGCGCCCGAGGGCGAGGCGGCGGAGGGAGATGAGGACGACGTGTTCGAGGAGGAGGCGGGTGAGTTTTTCGATTACGATCGACACGAATTGCCGAGACACATGCGAGATTGGTACGCGCCGCCTGGCGAGGAGTACGGGTCGTTCTTCGACGCGAACGCGCCGCCGGCGGGGCGGTACGACTGGAAATCCGAAGAGCGAAAGTACGCGACGGTGAGGAATTTACGTTCGCACGCGCTGTGGTGATGGCGATGGTTTAATTTACGTATATGAAATCAGCTACATGTGGTTGCGTAAAGTACACTGGGCGCGAGGGCGATCGTGCTCAGGCGCTGCACGATAGGCAGCCGTACGAATAGCGAGGCTTTTTCAAAATCGACTCCGACTTTCCCCAGTCGACGGTCGGCCATCCTCGCTCGGCCGCGTGTTTCTTCAATCTAGAGTCTGGATTCACGCACACCGGGTATCCGACGTTTTCCAATAGCTTGACGTCCGACATGCTATCGGTGTAAAAGTAACAATCCTTGAGATCGACGCCGTTTTTATCGCACCATCGCTTCGTCGTCTCGTACTTGCCGTCCCCGTACGCCACGACGCGTATCGTCCCGTCCATGCGGCCCTCGTCATCGACACCCATGATGCTCGACACGACGTTCAACTCACCGGTCTCTAATCCGTAAATTTCCGCGCCCACCGCCGCAGGATGCTGCCACGTCGACGTGCACAAGACGCACCGCTCCCCGTTCGCCTTGTGCGCGTCCAGCACTCGCTTAAAGCCCGGTCGGATGCGGTGCGCCAACTCCATGTGAAAAAAGTTTGTGATGCGTTCACGAAACGACTGTTCGCTCTCACCCTTATACAGCGACGCCGCGTCTTTCCCGGCGGTCTCCGCCCCGTCCCCGTACCCGAAGGCGTATCTTGAAAACCAATACACCGCTGTCCCGATCAACGACATCCCGACCCGTCCCGAATTAATCTCGCTCTTCACCCACAACCACGACGAATTCACGTCGATGATGGTGTGATCGAGATCAAAAAACGCCACGCCGCGACCGCGCACCGACGCCGGCACCGACGCCGTGGGCAACGTCTCCGCCGCCGTCGTCGTCGTCGTCTCCTCCTCCCCGCGCGCCTCTCTCGCCCCCCCCTCATCCTCATCGCTCGCCTCATCGCTCGCGCGCACCACCTTGGGCGGTTTACTCGCCTCTCGCGTCATCTCCCCGCGCGCACCACCGCCACCGTTCGCCGCCGATCCGCGCGTCGCCGCCGTCGTCCCCGTCGGTTTGCCCGGAGGACGATTCTCGCGCTCACTCTCGTCGTCCACGTCCACCGTCGCGCGCACCACTCGCGCGTCGACGCGGTCGTCGGACTCGATCATGGACGACGATACCTCGCGTCGACGCGCGCGTTCGAGGCGCGTCTCGTCGCGCCGCGCGCGTCGTCGACGATCTGTGACGCGCTCGTCTTGGTTTCGTGTTGCCTCAGGATCGAGTTCCTTCTGACGAGTCGTGACCCATGAAGAGTCCCTCAGAGTCCCCCAAACGTCAGTTCGCGTCGACGACGACGCCCGCCATGGCGACGACGGCGTCGACGGCGACGCGGCGCGGTCGCGGCGCGTCCGAGACGCTCGCGCGCGCGCTCTCTCGCGTCGACGGCGGCGCGTGGACGCCCGTGCGTGGGTTGGCGGTCGTCTCGGGCGGTGGGCGGTCGGACGTCGACGACGGGCGCGCGAGGACGGAGGGGGAGGGGGCGAAGACGCGGGCGACGAGCGGGGCGGTCGCGTCTTCGTCATCGTCTTCGTCGTCGTCGTCTTCTTCGGCGACGCGCGCGCGAGAGTTTTTGCGAGAACACGGCGCGGTGGCGAGCGTGTGTCTCACCTCGGCGGCGTTGATGTCGGGACACGCGTGCGCGAGCCCGGTGTTGCCGATGTTGGCGCAAGAGCTCGGAGCGAACGCGACGGAGATCGGTGCGACGATGAGCGCGTTCGCGGCGGGGCGGTTGTTGTTCAATCTCCCGTGTGGGTGGTTCGCGGATAGATACGGAAGGAGGCCGCTCATGGTGGCGGGACCGGCGGTGACGACGGCGGGGATGATTTGGAGTTATTATTCCGATGGATTGAGCGAGTTGTTGGGGGCGAGAACGGTGGCGGGAATTGGAAGTTCGATGTACATGAGCGGAGCGACGGCGATGTTGGCGGATCTCTCGACGAGAGAGACGAGGGCGAGGATATTGGGCGCGAATCAGGCGGCGGTGCTCTCCGGCGCGGCGGCGGGACCGGCGTTGGGAGGGGCCATCGCGGGAGCGGAAGGGATGAGCATTCGTTCGCCGTTTCTTGCCGTGGCGACGATGAGCTCGTTCGCGTCCGCGTATAGCGCCGTGGGCATCGCAGAGACTCGACCGAGCGTGATTAAGAAGGATTTCGTGCCGAGCAAGCATTGGTACTGCGACGGGCACCCCATCGAGGACACGAAGATGTGTTTGGAATTGGGTGAATCCGGCCAGGACGTGGTGTATCGCGATGGGCAAAAGTACGAATTACTCGCCACGACGACGTCCGAGGTCGTCGTCGATCCCAGCATGGCACAAGACGCGGCGATGGGTCGTCTCGTGAAATCCGTCGATTTCTGGGCCGTATGCGGATTAAACTCGGCGCTCTTCTTCTCCGGCGCCGGAGGCCGAGGAACGTTGCTCCCCATCTTAGCGTACCAGACGTTTGGGTTTACCCCCGAATCCCTCGGGGCGCTGTTTTCCGCCATGGCTGTGACGAGTTTACTCGGTCTCGGTCCGGCGAGCGCCGTCACCGACGCGTTTGGAAGGAAAGCCGTCATCGCGCCGTGTGTCATCGCCTCCGCCGCCTCCGTCGCTCTCATGGGCACCACCACGGACCCGATCGCGTTCACGGCCGCCTCCATCCTCTGGGCCGCGGCAGGAAGCCTCATGGGCACCGCACCCGCGGCGTACGCCGCCGACATTTCGCCGAAGAGCATTCGCGGAAGCGCGCTCGCCGTGTACCGCACCTGCGGGGACGTCGGTCTACTCCTCGGCCCGCTCGCGCTCGGCGCGCTGGCAGATGAAGTCGGCATCCCCGCCGCACTCGGCGCGAACGCCGCCTTACTGACGCTCGCCGGTGGTATCTTCCATTTCACCGCCAGAGAGTTTCGCCGCAAACCGTCTTCGTCGCCGCCGCCGTCGAAACGCGAGTGATCGTCGCCCGCCCGCCCGCCCGTTATTAGAATCACCATTTACCTATATCTACATCACTAGACACTAGTACACACTCCCCACGACCCAACCCACGCGCTTACTCCTCGATCGCACTCCTCGGCGCGACGTACCGAAACGACTCCGTCCCGAACGCCGCCTCTCCCAACAACCGCCCTCTCTCGGCGCTCGCCGTCTCTCGCTCCCCCGCCTCCCCATACACCCTCGCCGCGGCGTCAAACCGCATGCGCAACCCATCCCCACCACCACCCTCGTTCGTCTCCCGCGTCGTCCACATCGGTCGCGCGTCCTCCCCACCGCACGCAGGCGTCGCGGCGTCCAACCGTCCCCCCAACCGCACCACCTCCTCGACGTCGCGCGCGAAACTCTCGCGCGCATCATCCATCGCCTCGAGGTTCAACCCCACCAATCGCGCCACGCGCGCGAGTTCCCCCGGCGCGAGCACGGACGCATCCTCACCCTCATCGTCGGCGGTTCGCCCCGCCGTCATCGACGTCGTCGACCACGACGCGCGCGCGGGCGTGGACGCGTGGTGCGCCGCGCGTCGTCGCCAGGGACGCTCATCATCCTCGGCCGTCGCGTCACCGATCGCGCGGGCGAGTCTCGACGACGACGCGAACGCGCGCGCGACGACCGTCGTCGCGCGCATCACCCACCCGCGCGTCGCCGCCGACGTCATCGTCGTCGTCATCGTCGAGTGACGCGCGTCCCGGGGACACGACGCGGGCCCGCGCGCGCCCCTAAACCCTAAACCCTGGATCGGTCGTGACCCGTGGTGCCTATTTACACACGGACCTTTCGGGCGCGCGACAGCCGGGCGCGATGGGCGCGCCGTCCGTCAGTCGACCGCGCGAGCGATCGATCGATCGTGCGCTCGCGTCGTCGTCGGTGGCGTGCGTGCGTGCGTGCGTGTGTGTGTGTGTTCGCGCGCGTCGTCGTGTGTGGTGACGACGCGCGCGTGCGGGAGGGGCGAGCGACGACGACGGGACGGGACATTTTGAAAATCGACGCCATCGCGCGACGACGAGGCGAGCGCGCGAGCGGCGGCGAGGGCGGCGATTGCGGTGACGACGCGGTGCGATCGGTGGTCGTCGTGTGATGGGGGGTGGTGGGAAACGACCCGCGTTCAGCGGTACCACGAGTGGGCACAAGGTGAATCTGTACGGGGAGGCGCGATTGTCTCGCGGCGGGCGCGGCGGCGGACGCGGACGCGGGCGCGGCGGCGGACGCGGGGGCGGTGACGTCGGGGACGGGAGAAGTAAGGCGCAGATCGCAGAGGAGGAGAACGCGTTGCAGAAAGAGTTGGGGTACGCGTTGTTGGAGGATGGTGTCGATCGCGTGGGATGGTTGATGAACGCGAGCAGTACGCAGGTGGAGGATAAAGAGAGCGGGAAGACGTTCGCGGCGGTGAATTGTTTCTTTATGTGTGAGGATGGGTCGACGTTCAAGGCGCAGGCGAGGTACGCGCCGTATTTTTACATCGCCACGAAAACGGGGTGTGAACACGAGGTGGAGGCGTTGCTTCGGCGAAAGTACGGGGAGTACGTGGAAGACATCGTCATGGTGGATAAAGAAGATTTGGATTTGAAGAATCACCTGAGCGGGTTGCAGCAGACGTACCTCAAGGTTTCATTTCGCACCGAGCAAGAGCGCCTGGAGGTGCGTCGGGAGATTTTGCCCATCGTGATGAAGAATAAGAAGAAGTCGTCCGCGGCGGCCGAGTATCAAGCCTTGTCGCATCAAGAGAGCTTGGACGCCGGAATTAAACCGAAGAAGAGGGCGTTGACGGATTACGAGGACGCCATGGTGGACATTCGCGAGTACGACGTGCCCTATCACATGCGTTTCATGATCGATACGGAGGTTCGTTGCGGTCACTGGTACGCGGTGCGTTCGGAACAAGGAGACGTCACCTTTGTCCGTCGAGCGGATATGTTGGCGTGGGCCGAGGTGCGCGTGTGCGCGTTCGATATCGAAACGACCAAGCTTCCGCTCAAGTTTCCAGACGCCGAACAGGATCAAGTGTTCATGATTTCATACATGTTGGACAACCAAGGGTATTTGATCATCAATCGGGAAATCGTGAGCGAAGACGTTGAAGATTTCGAATACAATCCGAAACCCGAGTTTCCGGGTCCGTTCATCGTGTGGAACGTGCCCAACGAACAAGCGCTCATTCGTAAATGGTTTGATCACATGCGCGAGGCGCAACCGAACGTGTACGTGACGTATAACGGTGATTATTTCGATTTTCCATTCATGGAAACGCGTGCGAAAAAGAACGGTATGGACATGTATCGCGAGATTGGATTCAAGTGCGAAAAGTCTGGCGAATGCCGAAGCGACTTTGCGTTGCACTTGGATTGCTTCTGCTGGGTGAAGCGCGACTCGTATCTTCCGGCTGGTTCACACGGCTTAAAGGCGGTCACCAAGGCGAAATTAGGTTACAATCCCGTCGAGGTTGATCCAGAAGATATGTTGCCTTTCGCTCAAAGCCGTCCGCAGATGATGGCGTCGTATTCAGTCTCCGATGCGGTGAGCACGTATTACCTGTACCAAAAGTACGTCCATCCATTTATTTTCGCGTTGTCGACGATCATTCCTCTATCGCCGGACGAGGTGTTGAGAAAAGGCTCAGGCACCCTGTGCGAAGCTCTACTCATGGTGGAGGCGTTCCGGGGAAACATTGTGTGTCCGAACAAGCAAGTGAGCGCCGGAGAGCAGTACCACGATGGACATCTCTTGAACAGCGAGACGTACATCGGCGGTCACGTTGAGTGTTTGCAAGCTGGTGTGTTCCGTTCCGACATTCCGTGTGACTTTTCGCTCAATCCGGAGGGATACCAGAGACTTTTGGACAACCTCGATGAAGATCTCAACTACACTCTGAAGTACGAAGCCAAAGGGCTGAGCAGAGACGACTGCGAGAACTACGATGAAGTTCGAGCCCAAATTGCCGAAAAGTTGGAATACCTTCGCGACAATCCGAAAGTTAAGGTGAACCCGTTGATTTATCACTTGGACGTCGCCGCGATGTATCCGAACATTATTTTGACGAACCGATTGCAGCCATCCGCCATGGTGACCGAAGACGTGTGTGCGGCGTGCGACCATAATCGCCCTGGTAAAGGATGCTTACGGGAAATGGAATGGATTTGGCGCGGTGAACACTTTGCATCCACGTCGAGCGAATACGCAGCCATTAAAGCACAGTTGCAGGTTGAGTCTTTTGCGCCGTTACATCCCGGCGGAGCGACGCGCTCCTGGCACGATCTGTCGTACGAAGAACAGCAAGAGAAGAAGAAGGCGCGCTTAAAGATGTACACGCAAAAAGTGTACAGAAAGGTGATGGAAAAACCGGTGACCAAGGCGAAGATGGCTGGAATTTGCATGCGTGAGAACCCATTCTACATCGATACAGTGAAGGCGTTCCGCGATCGACGATACGAGTACAAGGGGTTGAATAAACAATGGGGTAAAAACTTGTCCAAGGCAAAGGAGAGCGGTAACGCTGCAGAGATCCAAAATGCCGCGAATATGTGCGTCTTGTATGATTCGCTTCAGCTCGCACACAAGTGTATTCTGAATTCATTCTATGGCTACGTCATGCGAAAGGGAGCTCGTTGGTACTCGATGGAGATGGCGGGAGTCGTGACGAACACCGGCGCCAAAATCATTCAAATGGCGAAACGCTTAGTGGATGACATCGGCAAGCCGCTCGAGTTGGACACGGATGGAATCTGGTGCTGCTTGCCTGGAACTTTCCCGGAGACGTACAACTTTACAATCAAGGGGAAAGACAAGCCGTACGAAATTTCGTACCCTTGCGTCGTGCTCAACCACATGACCAAGCTTCAAAACACGAATGATCAGTACCAAACTCTCGTGAGAGATGAAGAAGGTAAACCGTTGCGGTACGAAACGAGCTCGGAGATGAGCATCGAGTTTGAAGTCGACGGGCCTTACAAGGCGATGATTTTGCCGGCGTCGAAAGAGGAGGGCGTGCTCATAAAAAAGCGTTACGCGGTGTTCGACGACGACGACAGATTGGTTGAGTTGAAAGGTTTCGAGCTCAAACGTCGCGGTGAACTCAAGTTGATCAAGGTTTTCCAAAGCGAAGTGTTCGATTTCTTCTTGAAGGGAAATACTCTCGAAGAAGTGTACCAAGCTGTCGGAGCTATCGGTAATCGTTGGTTCGACATGCTCAAGACGAAGGGAGCGAACTTTGAGGACGACGAGCTTTTGGAGTACATTTCGGAGTCGAGCGTCATGAGTAAAGCTGCGGTCGAATACGGTGATCGTAAATCTACGTCGGTCACGACCGCCAATCGTCTGGCGCAGTTCCTCGGCGCCGATTTGATCAAAGACAAGGGTCTCGTGTGCAAGTACGTCATTTCGAAGAAACCTCTCGGCGCTCCGACGTCTCAGCGCGCCATCCCGGTCAGTATTTTCAACGCCGAAGTGCCCGTCGCGCGCGCTTATTTGAAAGAGTGGACGCAAGACAAGGTTCCGGGCGAAGATGACGAAATGCCAGACATGAGAGAGATGGTCGATTGGGAGTACTACAAGACTCGTCTCGCCGGAGCGATTCAGAAAATCATCAGCATTCCCGCGGCTCTGCAAGGCGTAGAGAACCCTTGTCCGGACGTCACGCACCCCGACTGGCTCAATAAGCGCATCCGCGAAAAGAATGACAAATTCATGCAGCGAGATTTGCGTAAAATGTTCCAGAAGCAGATTGCAGAAGGTGTACCGCTCGCCGGTAAAGATTTGAACATTTTTGACATGGAGGATGGTGGTGCGAAAGCGTCGACACCGTCTCGACCGCGGGTCAGAACGTTCAGAAGGGACGCCGACGCGCCTCAGACTCCCGAACAAATGACCACACCGTCCGGAAGAGGACCGAGGACTCCAGGATCGGCGAGCGTGGATGCGGGGGTGCCGGACAGGGCGACGGATTACGACGGTTGGTTGAAGCATTCCAAGTCGAAGTGGAAAGCGCTGCGAACCAACATTAAGCGTCAACGCATCGAAGAAGAAAAAGAGCAAGCTCGCATCGAACGCGAAGGCGGGGTTACGCGGCGTCGACGTCGTTCGGATGCCTTTGGTATGGAGGCGTTTCTTGAATCGCGCGAGGAAACCATCGCGCTGTCGACCATGCACATCATTCAGGTTGAAGCTACTCAAACGCCGGGTTTGTTTAACGTCTGGTTGTTCGTGAACGGATCGATGCAGAGCATCAAAGTCAACGTGCCGCGGCGACTCGTCATCGCAACTCGTGAAACGGATCGTGACGGCGATCTCGGTCTCGACGGCAAGCGTCGCATCAGCGCGATTCTTCCTCGCGGCTTCGACGCGCCTCACTTGTACGAAGTGAACGTGCCAGAGCAGAATTTCTCACTTGGGCTCGAAATCGCTGCTCTCTTGTCGGATCCAAACGTGGTGGGTGTGTATGAAAAGTCTGTGCCTTTGCTTGATAGATTCATATACAACATCGGTTGCGTCACGGCGGTGAAGAAGTCGGAACAACAGCGAGCGATGTCCATCGGCGACGAACCGTACGAGATGGATATGCTTCAGATGAAAGCAACGGCCGAAGTGAGTTCGTACTTACCGAGAATGTCGCACATCACGTTCTATTTCGCCGGCGAATCTGGTCAGAAGGGTCGCGGAATTTACGTGCTCCACAACAGTCACGAAGAGAAGGGAACCGTCGTCGTCCATCAGCCGGGTAAGGGTGTGCGCGAGGTCACGGCCGAGCTGTGGACATCGCATCTCCACGAGGCCATCAAGGAAAGCACGGACGGCGAGGACGCGGGCGTTGAGGCACCCGACGTGTCTAAATGGACCGTGCTGTACGCTAGAAACATCGAACAGGTGAGAAAACATCTCAGTCAAGCCATGAGCGAGTACTTGGCCACGGCTCGAGGAGCAACCGTCCTTCTCGTGCAAGCGCCGCCGAACGCTGGTTTGGAACCGCCACAGGATGCTTCATCCGCGCGACAGGGTTTAGCCGGTAGATTGAGCGCACTGATGCCCGCCTCGGGGCGCCTTCCGATTGTCTTCAGACCGGCGTTCATCTCCGATAGCGACTTGAGCAACGATCCCACAAAGGGTTGGCAGCTCGATGCGGCGAAGACTGCGACGTGCCGCATCGTGGAGAGCGCCAAGTGGCTCGAGGAACACGTTCAGATTGCGAGCTATGCGCACATCCCGATCGGCAACTTGAAGTCAGATTGGTGGGTGCACACGGCGGATACGTTTTTCGCGCGCACGCTGCAAGACCACGAACAAATTCTGTGGACTGGATCCGGTGGCGAGCCAGATCTCGGTGGTGGTGCGAGCGCGGTCTCGCTCGGTGGCTTGGACGACGCGTACACGTCGTCCAAGATGGAAGTCATCGCGCCCGGCGCATACCGCTGCGTTTGCGTAGAGTTGCAGGTGCATCACTTGGCGGTTTGCGCCATCGTGAAATCGGGCATTCTGAATGATCTCGAACAAGGCGCGTTGCTCGGTTTCGACACTGGATCAAAAGTGACGTCACGCACGGGCGGCCACGAAGCCGCCGTCGCGTTCAAAACGCTGCGCAAGCTCGTGGACAATTGGCTCAGAGACGCGACGGATCATCACAATGAATACGCCGACGCGCTGCTTTCGCAGATTCATCGCTGGTTATTCAGTCCCAATTCATCGTTGCGCGATCCATCGTTGAAAAATTTGGTTGAACTCTGCATGAAGAAGGTGTTCACGCTGTTACTCGCCGAACTCCGTAAGCTGCAAGTCGAAGTCGTGTATGCCGACATGCGTCGAGTCATCATAGCCACCGGCAAGCACGATCTCGCCAGCGCGTCCGCGTGCGTCGAAGGTTTGAAGACGGCTTTGCATCAGCGCGAATTATTCTCCTGGTTGCAACTCGATCGCATCAACCAGTGGCACTCGTTGCTCTTCAAGGGTCCGTTCGATTACGCCGGTATCAAGGCGTCGACGTTACCGGGCGAGAGTCAGTGGGTCGACTCATTGGCTCCGAACGATTCGCAGCTCGATCCGCTGGCGATGGGCGACGGTGAGGGCGCCCTGGACATGCACTGGAACATCGCTCGTTTCTTACCGGAAGCGATTCAAGACCACTTCCACGCCATCGTGGGTGAATTCTTGCTGTTGCCTTGGAAGCACGAAAAGGAAGAAGACGATCCGCTGCGGGGTCGCACGCCCGTCAGGTTTCGCATCATGAGCGACAGCGATGATTCAGACGATGAAAACTCCGACTCTGAACAAGTGGCGCCCGCCGCGGCCGTGCCGCCGACGCCCGCCGCCGGACACAACGCTCGGGACTTGGATCGTCTTGAGGAGGATAAGACAATCTGGTTGGAGAAGCAACTTGAGACGCACTTTGGACCGAAACTGTTGCGATACGCGCAAGAAATCCAACGCGTCCTCGGACTCGCCGGACCGCGTTCGCCTCCGGAGCACCAGTTCCCGTCGCCTCCCGGCGCACATCTGTCCAAAAAGATGCGAGGCACGCCGGCGCTCGCGTTCGTGAAGACGGTCATCGCCGTATTGTCTCTCGACGCTCGCTTGGCGGGTCCGGTGGCGCTTCTTCGTCGCAACGCGCTCAAGATTATCCGCGTCGCCGAATTCGCCCCAGAGGCTGAGTTCGCCGAACCGTGCGTGTCATACACCCTGCAAGACGTCATCTGCACCGCGTGCTCAGACTGTAGAGACCTAGATCTGTGCCGCGACCCCGATCTCGCCGCCGGTCAGTGGATGTGCACAGCGCGTCTCGACGAGCACGGCCCGCCGTGCGGTCAACCGTATGACAAACAGTGGATCGAGGGCGCCCTCCTCACCGAGATCAACGAACGCGTTCGAAAGTACCAACTCCAAGATTTGAAATGCGTTCGCGACGGTCGCGTCAAAGTGGGCCATCTCGCCAATCGCTGTCCCTGCGGCGGCGTCTTCGCGTGCTCCGTCGCCGACGGCGCGTTGAGCGACGACTTGCGCGTCTTTTCAAACATCGCCGAGGCGCACGACTTTAAGATCCTCAGCGAGACCGTCGAGTGGATGCAATCGAACGCGGCGCGCGGCGCGTCAACCTCTTAGTTCTCATGACGTCATTAATAGCTACAGTACGTTGAAATTCCCGCCACCGCGCTCGCCGTCGCCGGCGTCTCTGGCCCCCAGCCCGCACGCGCGACATCGTCAGACATCGGCACGCGAGTGCGACGCACGCACGCCCGAACGTCTCAACGAACGATCGCGTCTCGCGACCCGGCGTCATGCGGGAGACGAGCGCGAGCGCGGCGTCGACGTCGGCGCGCGTCGCCGAGGAAACGTCGGCTGCGCATCAGACCGTCTTTTATAGAAACCTCGCGCACAGCCTGCCGCCGCGCGCGATGACGCTTCTGAGCGATAAGGCGTTCGCGAATGGATTCGCGGGCGCGATCGCGGGCACGGTGGCGGCGGCGGTGGTCTGCCCGTTGGACGTGCTGAAGACGAGACTGCAGGTGGGCTCGGCGCTGCGAGGGACGAGCGCGGGCGAGTATCTGAGCACGTACGGCGCGCTGCGGAGAATAGTGCGAAACGAAGGGCCGAGAGGGTTGTATCGAGGACTCGGACCGACGGTGACGGCGCTGTTACCGAATTGGGGGGTGTATTTTAGCACTTACGGGGCGTTGAAGAGGCTGTTGAGCGGGAGAGAGGGCCGCGTTTCGTCAGAGGCGGCGAGCGCGGAGGGCGAAGACGCAGAGGTAGACGCCGGCACCGCGCCGGCAAAGGGTGTAAAGGGTGCGAATCATTTGGCGCACATCATGGCGGCGGCGGGGGCGGGAGCGGCGACGATTTTCGTCACTAATCCTTTGTGGGTGGCGAAGACGAGACTGCAGGTGCAGCACTCGCAAGCGCTCGCCGCGGCGATGCCGAAACGCGTGCCGTACACGTCCACGATCAACGCGTTGACAAGAATCACGCGAGAAGAAGGTCTTCGAGGGCTTTACAGTGGATTCGGACCGTCGCTCATCGGTATCGCGCACGTCATTATTCAGTTTCCGCTGTACGAATCTATTAAAGTGGAGCTCGCACGGGAACGCGGCGTTGCGCTCGATAGGATTTCACCGATGGATCTCATGATCTCGAGCGCCGTGGCGAAGATGATCGCGTCGACGATCACGTATCCACACGAGGTGCTTCGTTCGCACATGCACGTGCACGGCTTGGGTCCGTTTCGTGGCATCGGTACCATTGCGAGTCGCATCTTGAAAGAGGGCGGTATCACCGCCTTTTACCGCGGCTGCGGGACGAATCTCATTCGTACGACACCCGCCGCGGCGATCACATTCACGTCCTTTGAGCTCGTATCGAGAGAGATAGAAAAATTGGTCGTCGCCGCCAGTGAGGCTGGCGACGAGGGATGATTTATTTATTTGCTTTGTGCGCCGGCGTTTTGTTCGTGTTGAAACCGACGTAATTTATTTGCCTTCTCTCCGACCGATCTTCCTACTCGCGCTAAAGATGGATGACTACAAAAATTCTTTTCTACACTAGTGTTTATTCACGGTTCGTTTTCTCGCCCCCCAACCTGCGTCTCACGGCGGCGGTTGTTCCGGAAACATCCACGACATGCGTTCTGCGTTTTGGTTCGCCTCCGTCGCCGGTTCCGATCGCTCGCCGCCTTCGTCACCCTCGTCGACGAGATTCGTGCCTTCCATGGACATGTACGTGCCCTCGGAAAGCTCGACGACGACCGGCCCGTCCTCGCCCTCTCCTAATGCTGCATCCGCCGATTTTTGTTCTCTCGCCTCCTCGACGAGATCGACGTCAAATTTTTTCTTGACGTCATTTGCCAACTTTTTCAGCTTGTTCGAGATGGAATCGAGCAAGCGCTGCGCGCCCACGTCCACGACATCGCTCTCCGGCGCGTCGTTTTCCACGTCGATGCGCATGAGCGACACGAGACAGGGTCGAAGAAAGTTGTCTTCGCTGTAATCGTCGACGAAGAAGTCCTCCCCGGCACGTCCGAGCTGCGCGTCCAGGGCGTCGATAAAATTCGAATACAACTCGGGATGCGCAAACACCGCCGTCTCCGCGCACGAACACACCACGTGCGTCAATCTTTTCCACTGTTCTAACGCCTCCATGGACGACAACGCCATCAACAACACGAACGCCAACTGAAACTCCCCCAACAATCCGCGCCACCCATCCGCTTCAAAACACCCCAACGCGTGCTCCAACCGCACGTTCGCGTCCACGTTCATCGCCGACACCTCCGCCGGTGTTTTCCCACTCGGTTGCCGACTCGTCGCCTCCACCGTAAACGTCGCCGCTCGATGCGCATCTTCGAAATACGGCGTCACCGCGCCCCTCGCGTCTCTCCGCGCGTCCGCGTCCGGGTCGCCCGAGACGATTCTCGTCCCCACATCCACTCCACACCGCCGAAGCGTCCCTCGCGTGACAAAACCGCTCAACCGCACCCACTGCTCTTCGATCTCGCGAGGATACCACGCCAAACGCCCGTCAAATTCCCGTCGCGTCGCGCTCGCCGTCGCGTCTCTCACCGCCGCCGCGTCGGCGTCGCTCTGTCCACACCCTTTCCCGAGCGTCTCCTCGCGCGCGTCCCACTTCCTCGCGTCCACCCACCCCGGTCGCGCGTCGATAAATTCCCCGACCGCGTCCTCCGCCCCCGAACTCCCGTGCGTCGACGACGGCGGTGCGCGAATCGTCACGAGATGTAATCCCACCGGCACCGCCTTGACGCCGGCGAATTCGTCCCCGGTCGTCCACGTCGCAGTGTCCATCCCGAACGTCGCGCCGCTCGGCACGTCGAGCGCGACGTAGTACCCGCGCGCGTCGAGCGTCGCCTCGAGATCGGTCGACATGGAGGGAGGCGCGGGGCGACGCGACCGCGGCGCCGTCTGACGTTTTTCAAAATGTTTTCAAAACGGCACAGCTCGGCGCGACGTCGCCGCGCGACGCGGATCGAGTGGACGCGATGCAGCGCGCGATCGGATTATTCGGAAGCGTCGCGAAGAAGGTGTTCACCGAACGCGGGCGCCAACGGTCGTCCGTCGCGGCGAGGGACGAGGGTGAGGAGGAAGATTTCGATTTCGATGACGACGATGTCGAGCCCGCGACGACGACGACGACGACGACGACGACGACGACGAGGAAGACAGAGTCGCGCGCGAAGACGCCGGTGACGGAAATGATGACGACGACGTCGCGGAGGAAATCTGCGCGTGCGAACGCGAGCGATGAGACGACGGTGTTGAGAGACGTGGAGAACACGGCGCCGAGTCGACGCCGAGCGGGCGAAGACGCCGGTGAAGAGGACGACGACGAGGACGCCGTGCGCACGGCTGGAGCGACGACGATGATGCGCGCGCGAAACGCGACGCCGAGTGGGAAGCGAAAACGCGGCGCGAGCGGGATGCCCGTGAAAAGTTTTGATTTCGAAGACGCCGACGTTCGCGAACCAGCGAAGACTCCCTTGACGACGCGGAATCGCGCGCAGACGATGTCTCCGCCGTCGACGAGCGGGCGAGGACGATCGGTCAAGGGGACGCCGGGAACGTGCGTGGCGTCGCCGGCGATCGGGGTGGGGATGACGAGTCCGGCCATTGTCGGGAGGGTGGGCGACGTTGTCGCGAGGCTGGGTTCGGATTGCGATAGCGAATCTGAAGCGGAGACGGAAACGGCAGAGGACGAGGACGATGACGACATGGGTGGAACGATGCCGTGCGACGAAGAGGAGTACGGCGGGGCGACGCAAGTGCTTGATTCCGCCGCGTTTTGCGACGCGCCGTCGCGTGCCGATGCGTTTGGGCCAACCGAAAGCGTTCCGGAGGAGACGGAGCCGACGTGCCCTCGAGGTGGCGATGCGGCGATTCGGCTGCTCCGTCGCCGTTTATTCGGCGTCAATCGCGAACGCCCCGTCGACGCCGAAGGATTAGAGTTCGCGCCGAATCTCAAGGCGCACCGTGACCGCTTGCTTGACATCTTAGAGGACACCGTCTCCGGCGGGCAAAATAACTCGGTGCTCGTCGTCGGCGCGCGAGGTTCTGGGAAATCCCTCGCGCTCGATTCGGCGTTACACATGCTCGAGCGCAGACATCCTGGAAAAGTGGTCACCGTTCATCTTAGCGGGTTACTCCACGCCGACGAACGCGTGGCGATGCAAAAGATCGCATCCCAACTTTGTCCGAACGTGAGTGAAGACATCCTCGGTCGTGGATCCGGCGGTGGGTTCGCCGAAAACGTCGCTTTCATGACGGAGATGCTCAAATTGTTGCAGGGTGGCAGCCGCGGCGTGATTTTCGTATTGGATGATTTCGAACTCTTCGCCATGCGTTCGAAGCAGACGTTGTTGTACGCCGTGACGGATCTTTTGCAACAGTCGTCCGTGCAAGCCGCCGTGGTGGGGGTGACGCAGCGACACAGCGTCGAACGTCTTCTCGAAAAACGTGTGGCGTCGAGATTTTCGAACCGGCGCATCGTGTTTGCGCCGCAGGGAAATTCGACGTCGATGCTCGACGCTGTCGTCAAGGCACTGAAGTTGTCTGAAAAAGACGCGTACCTGTGTCCGTCCGATCCCGATTACGTCGCGCAGTGGAACTTACACTTGAGAGCGGCGATGCAACATCCCGCCGTCAAGGAAAAGCTCGACCGTTTCGGGCGTTTGGAGAATACGCCCTTCGCCGTGAGTAAAGTGGCAGGCGCCGTGCTCTCTCGAGTGAATCGCCAACTGGGTAAAATCACGAGTCAAGACGTCATGGACGCCGTGGACGGTCTGTATCGTAATCCATTCATCGATTCGTTGATTGGTGCGACGCCGTTGGAGTTGTTGATATGCGTCGCCATGTATCGCATGCACACGGCGAGAAAGCGTCCTTCGTTCACCTTTGAAGCGCTCGCGCAGGAATTCAAAGATATGGGCACAAAAGAACAGCTCACGCACGCGAAAGATTGTGCGAGATCCGTCTTAGTGCGTGCATTTGAGAATTTACTCGCGTTAGGGATCGCCACCGCGCACAAGTCTGGATCTGGCGTTCGAGGTGCCGCGGTCAAAGAGTATAAAAACATCGTCCTCGTCGTCGATCCCGAGGAGCTTCGAGAGGCGATTCGCGAGCACCCGAACGCGATTCCGGGTCTGGCGGATTACATGGACCACGAATCTTTGCGGATCTCGCACACCGTGTAGACGAACGAAAGATGAAGCGCGCGCGTTTAATTCATTTTCATCCCGTAGTTTGCGAATCTTTTCTCATCCGCGGCCAACGCCTCCCCCAGCCCTCCTCTGTGTCGAGCGCGCTCGGTCGACACACCTCGCCTCGCGCGAGCGCGTCGCGCGGTCGCGAAGAGGAGTGCGCGTGTTCGCACCTTTTGACATGTCGCTCGCGTCGACGGCATCGTCATCGCGCGTGCACGCGCGCGCGTCGACGAGCTCGAGCCGCCGCCGGTCCCACGTCTCTCGCGCGCGTTCGATCGCGCGGCGCGGTGAAGCGCGCGTCTCGCGCGCGATGTCGATGTCGACGTCGACGTTCGATTGGACGCCCGATGATCCGCGGGCGATGCGTCTGGCGGAACCGAACGCCGAGGCGCCACTTCGCGTGGCAGTGCTCCTGAGCGGCGGCGTGGACAGTTCGGTGGCGCTCTCGCTCTTGCGAGCGGCGGGACACGAGTGCGTGGCGTTTTATCTTCAGATTTGGTTTCAAGAGGATTTTAGAAACACGTGGGATCAGTGCCCTTGGGAGGAAGATCTGGGCGTCGCGCAGGCGGTGTGCGACCGCGTGGGCGTGCCTCTGGAGACGGTGCCGCTGACGAATGAGTATTGGGATTTGGTGGTGAAGGATAGCGTCGAGGAGATTCGTAAAGGACGAACGCCGAATCCAGACGTGCTGTGTAACAGTCGAGTGAAATTCGGTGCGTTTCGCGAGTGGTTGGCCAAGGCGCATCCCGGCGAGTTCGATCGAGTGGCGAGCGGTCACTACGCGGCGGTGGAGAGAGACGAGAGCACGGGCGAGGCGACGTTGGTCATGTCTGGAGACTCTTTCAAGGATCAAACGTACTTTTTGGCCGATTTGAGTCAAGAGCAATTGAAGAGTGTGTGTTTTCCAGTCGGAGGTATGCCCAAGGCGGAGATTCGCGCCTTGGCGCACTCTGCCGAACTCCCGAATGCTGGGCGGAAGGACTCGCAAGGGATTTGTTTCCTGGGCAAGGTCAAGTTTAGTGAATTCATAGCGGAGCATCTCGGGGAAATGCCCGGGGATATCATCGAGGTTGAGTCTGGAACGGTGCTCGGTAAGCATCGCGCGTATTGGTTTCACACCATCGGTCAGCGCAGCGGATTATTTTTACACGGTGGTCCTTGGTACGTCGCCGGCAAGGATTGCGTGAATAACATCGTGTACGTCACCCGTGACTACTATTCGCTCGACAAGGCGCGTGATAATTTCACCGTTGCCGGTTTCAATTGGATATCGGGCGCCGAGCCAGCGCTGGAAGAGATGGAAAATTTGCGCGTCAAGGTTCGCCACGGGGAGAAAATGTACGCGTGTTCCTTTAAATTTATCGACGTCAACGGCGAACGGTGCGGACACGTGAACATCGGCGAAGACGACCAAGGTCTCGCACCGGGTCAATACGCCGTCTTTTACGATGGAAACGCCTGTCTCGGATGTGGGAAAATTCTCGAACCAAACGTCGGCGCCATCGGTTTGTGTCGCGCAGAATCTACTTGTACGTGAATGATGGGACTGGGACATCATCTCTTCACGCGTCGTCACTGTAATCTATTCTCATCAGATCAAGCTACATAACTCTTAAAGTACATCACATTCGGCTAAAAGCTAATCCCTAACGACGAATCTCCCGGCGAATACTCGGCGTGCATGCCCAACAACGCCACCAACGTCTTAAACCGTCCTCGCAAGCGTTCCACCCGTTCCAATATCCCTTCATCCAACGGATTCCCCAACGCGCTCTCTCGAAGCTCCCGCTCAAACGTCGCGATCATTCGCTCCGTCCTTTCGCTGAATCCATGCTCCGCCTCCTCCCTCGCGCGTCGCGCGCACGCCTCTCGCCACACCGCCGCGCACCCGGCGTAGTACCCAACCTCCTCGGCGAGCTCGAATCCCTTCCGAAACCCGAGCTCGCGACCCTCCTCGACGCCCAGGACTCGTCCCGCGGTCTCGCCCTCGTCGCGTCCGAGCGCGCGCGCGTCCGTCTCCATCGTCAGGCACGCCTCCAGGGCGTCCTCGAGCGTCGCGGGCGGCGGCGCGCGCGCGCTCGGTGCCGACGGCGAATCATCGCGCGCGCGCGTCTCCGTCATCATCGCGGGCGACGCGAGCGACGGACGCGACGATGCGAGAGAGTCGCGGTCGCCGGTCGCGCGTCGCGCGCGGCTCGCGTCGCGCGCGCGTCGGCGTCTGTGGGCTGGTCGCTCGTCCCGGCGCATCGCGGCGCGGACAGTGGTCGCGACCGGCACACCTCGACGCGCGACCGAGACGCGCGTTCGAGCGCGCGCGCGGCGTAAACATGGAGGTTGAGTATTGCCCGCAGTGCACGTGCCCGCCCGAGTACTGCGAGTACGTGTCGTGCGCGAGAGGCGCGGCAGAAAAGTTGGAAAAGGTTGCGCTCGATGGGGACGCCGACACGTCGACGGCGCGCGAGGGCGAGGGCGGCGACGACACGCCCGCGGTGGAGGCGGCGGAGAAGCCAAAATCGTCCAAATCAAAATCCAAGGCCAAGGCGAAGGAGGTGGTAATCACGCGATTGTCGAGAAACAGGAGGAAGATGATCACCAACGTCGTCGGGTTGGAAAAATTCGACGTCGACCTGAAGGACGCGTCGAAGATGTTCGGGAAAAAGTTCGCGTGCGGGTGCTCGGTGACCAAGGGAGCGACGGGGAAGGATGAATTAGATTTACAGGGCGATTATAGCGAACAATTGGGGGAGTTGATCGTGTCGAAATATGACATTACGGAGGAGGAATTGCGATACGTAGACAAGTCCAAATTTTAATAATTCAAAGAAGAGTTTCGTTCGTTCGTTCGTTCGTTCGTTCGTTTTCGAATGATTGCGTGTGTGCTACAATGTCTACGTGTGTATCTACTGTGACTCTGTTTAGTATCCGAGTTGTTTGTCGACGATGTTGGTGAACGGTTTTCCCTCGACGTACTCCTTGGCGTGTTGGATGAAGCAATCGAGCGCCAAATCGTGATAATCGCTCGTCAGATCGGCGCAGTGAAAACTCATGAAACAGTTTTCGAGCTTGTAAAATGGGTGATCGCTCGGAAGCGGTTCCACCGCGAACACATCCAAGGCGGCGCCCGCGATTTTCTTATTCGTGAGCGCGTCCACGAGCGCGTCTTCGTCGACGGTGGAACCGCGACCGACGTTGACCAACACCGACGTCTCCTTCATCGCGCTCAACACGTCTCTGTTGATCAACTTATCCGTCTCCTTCGTCGCTGGCAACGCGAGGACGACGTAATCCGCTTTCGTCACCGCTTCCTTCAACGATTGAAATCCGACGACGCGTTCGACGTACTCGTCCCTCGGATCCGTCTTCTCCGGACTTCTTCGCACCGCGCTCACATGCATCCCCATCGCCTTCGCCCGTCTCGCCACGTGTTGCCCGATGTCTCCGTACCCGACGATGACCATCTCCTTCCCTTGAATCATCCCCACCGTCGTTCGAATCCACCTCGACTCTCGCTGCGCCGTTCGCATTTCATCCGCGCGCTTCGCGAAGTACATGCACGCGAACACCCCCCACTCACCCAAACTCGCCGAAAACGCCCCTCGCGCGTTCGTCATCACGCTCGCGTGCGTCTTGACGCTCGGTATCGTCAACAGGTGTTCCACTCCTGCGCTTCCGCTGTGCATCCACCGCACGCGTTCCGACCACTCGGCGCGCGCCGCCGTCGCCATCACCCCCTCCGCGAGCTCTCTCGGGGCGAACCACCAGAGCAGCGCCACGTCTCTCGCCTCTCCCGCGCCCGTGATCGCATCGTCGAAATCCTCCACGCGCGATCCGACGACGACATCGAACGCCGACGGCGTTTCCGCGCGCAAACGCTCGGCGATCGGTCGCGATTTCAGAAGTTTCTCGTGCGTCAACACACACAGCGTCGTCGTCGTCGGCGGCGGCGAGGACGACGACATGGAGGCGCCGGACGATGCGAACGGAACGACGCGCGAGGCGACTGTCGACGACACGAGACGTCGCGACACGACGCGCGCGAGTTGCCGCGTGAGCATCTCTGACGACTCGACTCGTCCATCCCGTCCGAGACGATCAACCATGGAATGGAATCGAGTCTCCGCACACCGCGCCGCGCCGCGCCGTCGAGCGAGCCATGGCGCCGCGCACGGTGAAACCGAAACACGCGCCGGACGCGCCCGCCGTCGCCGACCCGATGACGGAGATGAACCTGCGCGTGTTGCGCAAGGATGACGCGGAGATTCAGACCATCGTCGCGCAGAGTAAACACGCCGTGCTGTACGGCTTCGATCCGAACACGCGCGCGTGGGCGAGACAAAACGTCGAAGGCGCGTTGTTCGTGGTGAAGCGTGCGAGCGCGCCGCGAGACGCGTTCGTGGTGTTGAATCGAAGCGGGACGGGGAACCTGACGCAAGCCATCGGCGGCGACGCGTTTGAGTTGGAGCGGTCGCCTCCGTATTTGATGTATCGAGTGGGTTCGGACGTGCGAGGGATATGGTTTCACGATCAGAGCGAGTGCGAATCGATGAGTGAGACGTTTGAGCGGGTGATTCGCGAGGCGGAGTCGGGGGCGAGCGGTGACGGATCGACGGGCGGCGACGCGTCGTCGTCGAGCGCGGCGAACGAATCGTTGCGCGCGTTGTTCGCGTCGGCGAGCGTAGGCGGTGCGATGAGTGGAAAAACGGCGAGCGATGCGTCGACGACGACGCTCGCGCGTCAAGGTTCGGGTGCGAACGGCGTGCCGAGGGTGTTACAGCCGCCTCGAAACATTGTGGGGACGTCGGCGACGGCTCCGAGGACCAAATTGTCGATCAAATCGTCGTCGGCGGCGACGACGACGACGAAACCCTCCGCGTCGACGCCGTCCGTGATCACGCCCGAAGCCGTGCGCGCGGCGATGCGCGAACTCATCGAAGACGACGCGTTCGTGCGAACCATCGCGAACGCCATCTCGAGACATTCAACCTAGAACTCGAATGAAACCGCGTACGATTGATTGTGATGAAACGCGCCGACGAAGGCTTCACACCTCGACCCCTCGCGACGTCCCAGCCCGTCGACGCTCGCGCGACGAGACCGAGACGCGAGAAACGTCCGTCACCGCGCCTTCTCGCGCATCGTTCGTTCGTTCGTTCGCCCGCGCGCGCGCCTCGCGACTGACGCCGTCGTGAACGAAACTTGGCACCCTCGGCGCGAGACGAGACATGTCCGCCACCGCGTCGCGTCGTAAGCGCACCGCGGCCGCGGTCACCGAACCAGTGTGCGTGGTGCGCTCGCAGTTCGCGTCGATGGGCACGCGCGTCGCGTCGACCGACTCGAGGTCGGCGGGATCGTCGTCGATTCGCGCGTCTTTATTTCCGAGAGAAAAATACGACTGACGAAATCGAACGCGCGCGAACAGCGTCGACGTCGAAGAGGATGCCGACGCCGTGGGCGCGTACGGAGAAGAGTACGCGACGGTACTTCAGATCGATGCCTTGCAACAGAGCGGCGTGTCGGCGACGGATTGTAAAAAGCTCAAAGAGGCAGGTTTCGTGACGGTGCGTCAACTGCTGATGTTTCCTCGCAAAGCAATCGTCTCCGTGAAGGGATTTTCTGACGCCAAGGCGGATAAAGTGCTGGAAAGCGCGCAAAAACTCTTACCGGAAAGTGACTGTGGGGGATTTGTGACGGCGGCCGAGGATGCGGAGCGACGTAAAGATGTGTTGCACGTCACGTCTGGATGCGCCGCCGTCGACGCGATTCTCAACGGCGGATTTGAAACGCGGGCAATCACTGAAATTTTTGGTGAATGGCGATGCGGTAAAACGCAACTCTGTCACACGATCGCCGTCACGACGCAGATGCCGTTGGAAATGGGCGGAGGGTGCGCCAAAGTTGCCTGGATCGATACGGAAAACACGTTTCGCGGAGATCGCTTGGAATCCATCGCCGATCGGTTCGGATTGGATCGCGAAGCCGTGCTGTCGAATGTTATCGTCGCTCGCGTGGATACCGTCGATCAAATGATGCAAGCTCTCATCGCGGTAGGCGCGAAAATGGCTGAAGAGCCTTTTCGCTTGCTCGTCGTCGACAGCATCATGGCAATCTTTCGCGTCGATTACGTTGCGCGCGGCGAACTTTCGGAGCGTCAACAGACCCTCAACCAGTTTCTCAGTCGTTTGCGAAAGCTCGCCGAAGAATTTAACGTCGCCGTCGTGCTCACGAATCAAGTTCAATCAGATCCGGGCGGCATGGCGTTCGCGGGCGTCGAACCAAAGAAGCCTATTGGCGGTCACGTTTTGGCGCACGCGAGCACCATTCGAGTTCAAGTCAGAAAAGGTCGCGCCGAGGCGCGCGTGATGAAGGTGCTTCAAGGCCCCACTCTGAAAGAAGCCGAGGCTGAATTCCAAATCACGGAGGGTGGTGTCACGGGCATGGACTGATATGAAAATGGTGGGACACTTTTCGACACAAGATCGCGAAAGATAGACGATGCGCTCGCGGATATGTAAATGATAACACGACGACTCGATGGATACGTTTCTAAATTGGATTGCATTATACGTCTAGTACTGATTTATCGTTCACGCGCATCACGTGTAGGCGAGATAGTTATCGTCACCCTTACACAAACACTCTTGAACACGGAAAGGGTTCGGTGCGTCGCAGCATCTCGGAAGATCATCCTCCAGACCGAGCGCGCGCATGCGATCGCAGTAAACATCTCTACCGAGGCTATCGATTTGTCCGCAGCCGATGGGCGTCTTTTCCATGAGCAACGTGCAACCGCAGAGATTGCGAAGAATCGAATGATACGTGTTGAATTCGAGATCAGACTCTTCTGCCTCCTCCTCTGGAGTCACCGGCATGTCTCTGCAGCACGCGTTGTCGCGCCCCTCCTCCAAGCACCACGTCTTGGTGCGTAGACACTGTCTATGGTACTGAATCAAGCCATTCGTGATGTTTTCTTCCCTTTTAATTCTGAGTTGCTCCACAACGTGCGCTCGAGCCGCCGAACGGATCTCGTAACCGGATGACTTCATCGACCAAAAGCCTCCCCATCCCAAACGCGCGACGACAAAGGACTCGAATTTGATGAAGTCTTCGAGCGGATACGGTCTCGCGCCTTGCGCGATGTCGCTCCCCTTCACGGCGCACGATCCAAACGGAAGATTTACCACGTAAAACTTACCCGAACAATCCGCCAACTTGGAACCTAATTGAGCCACTTGGCGCTTGGCGTTCGCGATCGCGGTCGCACTGGGCGCGGACGACGTCATCGCCGCGACTAAAAAGACACCAGCTAACGCTGACGCCACGATGGCGTTTCTTCGCGTCTTTGCACCCCCGTGTTTCGCCGCGTCTCGTTCCGAAACATCGGACGTCGACGCCAAAAGCGACGCACGCTCCTCGCTCTGACTACGGCCTCGCGTCCTTTCACTCACGACGACAGCGGCGGCGATGACGGCGACGACGGCCAAAGGGGCAATCAACTCAGCCACTCTAACAGACGAGCGCGTTTGCTGCATCCCGAGAGCGGCGAAGAACGCACGATCCATGTTCGGACCGTAAGGACTGTCGCCCATATCTGTGGATCTGTGCGCGTCAAACTCTCTCACCTTATTCCTGTGAGTCGAGAACCTACCCGAACCGGCCAAAGCCGCGACTCCATCTTCGGGCTCTTCGGCGTTGGTGTCGTCGGCGGCTTCCTCGTTCGCGATGTTCACCGCTCGAGCTCTGTAGTTGGCGAGATGGAATATCGCCGGACATTTAGCCGGTGGGTTGTAACACGATGGCTCGAGGTCCGCAATCTGGGAAACATCCTCATCCGGCGCATCCAGACTCATCGCCGACGCGTTGAATTCCAACCTCTCGAGAAGGAAATCTTTAATTTCATCCTTCACGGGAACCACGACTCGACCCGGTCTCAGACCTCTCTCCGCGCCGTCCGTGTCCGGTGCCGGTGGAAGTGGTGGACTCGGTGGGGAAGGTGCCGGCATTGGCGGCGGGGTTCTCGGCGGAGGCGGCGGAGCTGGCGGCAGCGGAGTGGCTTCATTGGCATCGGACGGATAACCAGTCTCATTGGACTGGGACGGATATCCACTTTCCTGCGACGGATATCCCGTCTCGTTGGACGGATATCCCGTCTCATTGGACGGATATCCAGTTTCCTGCGATGGGTAGCCCGTCTCGTTGGACGGATATCCCGTCTCGTTGGATGGGTAGCCTTGACCGACGGACGGATACCCCGGAGCTGCAGTCCGATTCGCCGTTTTCTGCGTGCTGTTCACGCCAGACCCTTGACCGACGGACGACGCTTCAGATGGTTCGAATCCGGTGAGGCTGTCCAACCCGAGGTGTCCGGACTCGTCTTTGTCGTCCAAAAACGCCAGAGCAGACTCGTTGCGTTCGTGTAACGCCCTCGCGTACTCTGGGTGGAGCTCCAAAGTAAACACTTCTTCCGCCTCTGGATCGCGGAAAATCACAGACGCCTTCTCTGGGGTCTCTCTCTTGAAGGACAAGTCGGTGAACGCCGACGGCGCCGTCGAAATGAGCAGTTGCGCGAGTGACTCGTGGTTCACATGATAACGGCTTCGCGAAATCGCGGGAGCGCCAAAGTTTCGTCTCAAATTCTGTATGTTTTCGAGCGAGTTGTCGTGTACACCCGGCGCATCCGCCGGATCGACGCCTGAGATGTTTTGACGAAGATTGAAGTCTCCTCTGCTCACGTTGACGAACACCTCCACGTTTGTGTCGAGCCGCGTCATCGTCATGTTCTCTCCAGTGACGCCGCCGCCGGCCGCGACGATGTTATTTCGCGCTCTATTGTTGTTCGGCCAACCCAGCGACACATTCATGCTCACGGCAAAGTTGGCTTCGGCTGAAGTCGAAAACACGTTGTCCTTCAAAATAATCTTCGACGAGTCATAAGAATCGTGAATCAACGACGCGTGCGTTCTCGGGTCGGAATACAACGTATTCCTTTCGAAAAGCAAATACGGCATGTATCTGAACGTGGCGTAAAGACCTGCGTTGAAAGCCATCAAGTTTTCGGCGATGCGAATTCTCGAATCCGTATCCGCCACCGCGTCGAGGGAAAGCACGTTGGAATCCGCCAGTCTTGAGGACGACGCATTCGTGGAGCGCTCGTACAAGTGCGACTCGACGTTCCAAATCGCGTTTCCTTCCACGTCTAAACGATACACGTCGTCTTCCTCTTTCTCATCCGTCACCGGCGTGTACGTTCTCTTGATCGCAGCGATGTCCTGCCTTCCGTACCAGCCGATGCGGTAAAACAAGTTGCGTCTGATGGAAGTGTAAAAGGCATCGACGACGTTCACGCCCGTCTCGCCAATGTCGTGACACGCACAACTCTGAATGGTCACGTGTCGACACTCATCTCGCAGTCTGAAACACGTCTTACCCAAATGCGAAATCTTACCGTTTCGCCACCACGCCGACGCCACGTCCGTCCCGCTCAGAGACTCCGCGCCGCCGTCTACTTCAATGTTTTCAAATGTCAGGTACTCCGCACCTCTGAAATCGAACGCCACACCGCCATCGAACACAAATCTGGGCAAATCATCCTCCTCGTCCATGCGATGACCGCGTATGGTGATTCCGTGCGTCTCGTTCCCGCGCGTCAAGATCTCCGCCCCGACAAAGGTGTTCAACTGATACGTCCCACTCAACACGCACAGCGTGTTCCCCGGCTGCATCACGAGCTGCGCCTCCTCCAAACTCTCGTACGGTCGTCGAAACGACCCATCTAGGTTTTCATCGACGTTCCCCTTCGGCGCTCCCGGAGGCGCCACGTACAAATCGCACCCGCCCGCCCCCGTCGTCCCCGCCGCGCTCGCCGTCGTCGTCGCCACCGCCGCCATCGTCGCCCCCAGCGCCAGCGTCCGCAGCGTCACCGTCGACACACCGTTTCCACGGCGCATTCGCGACGACCCACGCGTCTCGCGCTCCATCGCTCTCGTCGACATCCCTCGGGCGCGATTGCCCGTCGACTCGTCGATCGTCGGCGTCTCGTCCCGTCTCGCGCGCGTTCGTTCGCGCGTCTCGCGGCGTTCGGTCACCGTCGGACGCGGTGGGCGCGTCGGAAAGATCACTCGCACGCGTTCGCTCGCGCAAACGGAGCTCGTCGACGCGCCTCGCGCGCGCGTGTGTCGTCGCGGAAAATCTTTGGGTGTTACCGTCATCGCGTACATGTCACACTGGTGGCGCCGGACGTCCATTTTCATATTTAACACGCGCGATGCCCATGAAAACACAAAAAAATTCGAATGTTGGATCGCAAATACGCACTGAGATCGAAAAACAAGAAATCTAGTATGTACTACATGTCCGGGAATTTCCTCGCAAGTGAGTCTCGCATGCGCGCGACGGCGTCGCGCAAGTCCTCCATCGAGCCGACGTAGGAGAGCCGTACGTGTCCCTCGCCGTGATCGCCGAAATCAGTTCCGGGCAACAGCGCGACGTGCGCGTCCTCTAAGAGATGATCGGCGAGCTCCTGGGCGGTGCACGGGAAGGTGAACTCGGGAAAGACGTAAAACGCGCCGGCGGGTTCGGGACATCGAAAGCCCGGCGTGGCGTTGAGGGCGGCGACGAGGTAGTCTCGACGAGCGCGATACTCGTCTCGCATCTCGCGAACCGAATCCTGGGGTCCGGTGAGAGCGACGATGCCGGCCTCTTGGGCGAAGGCGGCGACGCATCCGACTGAATGGACGGTTAAGAGTTTGATGCGTTCGGCGAGCGATTTCGGACACGCCACCCAACCCAGACGCCAACCCGTCATGCAGTAAGTTTTGCTGAATCCATCGACCAATATCGTGCGCTCTTTCATACCTTCGAGCGACGCGATGCTGAATATATCGTTCTCGTCCTCTGCGTCGTAGATTAATCTCGAATAAATCTCATCCGAGAGCACCCAACAGTTGAACTTTTTCGCCAACGCGGCGACGCGCTCGACGTCCTCTCTCGGCATCACCCCACCCGTGGGATTCCCGGGTGAATTGATGACGATCATCTTCGTCTTTGCATTCACCGCCCTCTCCAGCGCCTCCATGTCAAAGCTCGCGCCGTCTCGTCGCAAAGGAACCGGTCTTCCCACGCCGCCGCTCGCCTCCACCATCGCGGCGTACGTCGGAAACCCAGGATCCGGATACACCACCTCATCCCCGCTCCCCGCGTCGATCACCGCCAGCGTGGGTAAAAACAACCCAGGTTTCGCGCCCGGTCCGACGACGATCTCCTCCGCGTCGTACGCGACTCCACGCGTTCTCGAGAGATATTCGGCGACGGCGTCTCGCAGACGCGGCTCGCCGTTCGGCGCCGCGTACTTCGTCTTCCCGCCCTCGATCGCCTCGATCCCCGCCCGCGCCACGTGTGCCGGCGTGCGAAAACCTGGCTGTCCAATCTCTAGATGCACGACGCGCGCGCCTCGCGCCTCGAGCGCGGCCGCCTTGGCGAGCACCGCGTACGCGCCCTCGTTTTTCAATCCATCCACTCGAGACGACGTCGACGGCGTCGTCGCGTCGCACCGCGTCCTCATCCTCGTCCTCGTCGGGTGTCGGCGGGCGAGACGCATCATCGACGTCGTCGTCGTCGTCGAGGACGCCGTCGCCGTCATCGGTCCGTCGTTCGGCGCGCGACGCGACGCAATGTCGTCACTCATCGACATTCATCACACGCGGTCGCGTCGTCGTCGTCGCGGCCATGGCGTCGACGTCGCGCGCGTCGAACAAACACTTCCGATGCGTCGCCCACCTCGATCTCGACGCGTTTTACTGCCAGGTGGAGCGTAAGCTGTTACCGCGCGGTCGACACGCCGATGACGCGCCGTTGGTGGTGGTGCAGTATAATCCATTCGAGCGCGGTGGCGTGCGCGAGATGCGCGCCGGGGACGATCGAGAGCTGCGAGGAGGGTTTGAGAACCACTCTCTGATCGCGGTGTCGTACGAGGCGAGGGCGAGGGGGGTGAAGCGAAACATGCGAGGTGGGGAGGCGAAGGCGTTGGCGCCGACGGCGGTGGTGGTGCAGGTGCCGACGCGGCGAAGTAAGGCAGATTTGACGACGTATAGGCGAGCGGGAAGCGCGGTGGCGGCGGTGTTGGCGAGAGGAGGGACGATTGAGCGCGCGAGCATCGATGAGGCGTACTTGGATCTCACGGAGAGCGCGAAGAAGACGCTGCGAGAGACGGCGTGGGAAGAGGTGCTGGCAGCGGCGAGGACGTCGCACGCGGCGGGAGCGCGGAGATTGGGTGAGGACGGTGAGGATCGAGGCGCGTTCGTGAGTAAAGCGAGTCTCAGGGCGGGTTCGGCGGACGCGCCGGTGGTGGCGGGGATGATGAGCGCGAACGCAGAGGCGACGAAGGAGGAGGAGGATCCCATGCGGAATTTTAGACCGAGACCGCCGGACGAGGCGTCCGAGGCGTGGTGGAGTCGCGCGGAGAGCGAGTGGCGCGAAGAGGAGAAACTTCTCGCGGCTGGGGCGTACATTTGTTTCAATCTGCGCAAGGCGTGCGTGGATGAGCTCGGTTACACTCTCAGCGCCGGCATCGCGTCAAACAAGATGCTGGCCAAGTTGACGAGCGGCATGAACAAGCCCGCGTCTCAAACGGTTCTCTGTCCCGATCACACGTCGACGCTTTTGAACGATTTACCCATCGATCGCATTCGTGGCCTCGGTGCAAAGTTCGGTCGAGAGTTAGCCGAGGGTTTAGACGTGAAAACCATCGGCGAACTCGCGAGGACGCCGCTGCGCAAACTCGAGGAGGTGTGCGGAGAAGAACGAGCGCAGTGGGTTCGTAAAGTTTCCTTGGGTTTAGACGAAGATCCGGTCAAGGCGAGAGAGATGCCGAAGAGCATCGGCACCGGAAAGACGTTTCGAGGCGCGCTCGCCATTCGAACTCTCGCCGGCGCCAAGCGTTGGCTCGCTGAGTTGACGGCGGAGCTGAACGATCGATGCGAACAAGACGAGGAGGAGTGGGGCCGCGTTCCGAAACTCTTGACGCTCGGATTATCGTCACCGGACGAACGAGGCACGAACAGTGGACACTGTTCGAGACGTTGTCCGCTTCGACAGGGTGCGGAAGAGATGGCGCAAGACGCGTTCGCGTTGGTGTCCAAGTGGGCGAGCGGTCGGGCGACGTGGTCCATCACCGGGTTGTCAGTGTCGGCGTCCAATTTCGTCTCTCTCGAGAAGGATAGCGGTGACGTCGCGGAGATGTTTAAGAACGCGCGGAACGACAAAGACTCGGCCGTCGCGACGAATCAGCCGCGATCGGTGACGGTGACACCCGCGGCGAGTCCAATCAAAGCAGACGAGATCGACGCGAGCGTGCTCGCCGAGCTCCCCGAGGAAATTCAGAAAGAGATTCGCGCGTCCATGGGCATGAGATGTCACGGCGGGGCGGTGGGCAAACGGAAACAGCAGACGAACTCGATAACGAATTATTTTAGCAAAAAACCGGCGCGGTGAAAACACGCGCCGGCTATGATATTGAAAGAATTAGACATTAATACACCGACCATCAGCCTCTCGCTACCGCTTTACTTGATTCAACCACGCCGGTTCTTCGACACCGCTATAAAATAAATGAAAATCTCCCAACCCCTCTATGATTTCTATCGTCTCCGCCTCGTTTCTCGCCACGTACGCGTCGTCTTCACGGGCGCTCTCTCGCGTCGCCAACATTTCCGCGTGCAACAAGTCTCTGTAATACTCGGCGTCGTCGTCGTGCGTCGTGGGACGATACACGCCGATCAATCGCACGTCCGTCACCCCCTCCGGTATAAACTGTCGATAATACCGTATCTTACGCTTGGTGCCACGACTCAACATGGACAACTTGGTCGACCAATCCTTCTCGACTTGCTTTCCTCTCACCACTGGCGGCGCGTGCGTCCCCTCCGGAAACCACTCCCTCCTCAGCGCGAACCGCACGAATTCCGCCCCGTACCACAGCGCGCGCGGATTCCCCTTCCCCTTCACCACGTCCCTCGACCCAAAATCCCACACGAAACAGCTTCGACCGAGCGCCAACTCCATCATCAACGCGCTATCCAGCTCCGCCACCACGCGCTCGACGTTCCCCGCCTCGAGCAGGGACGACTGCACGCGCGTCGTCCCCACCCGCTCGCCTCGCACGCCGAGCGCCTCTCGCAGCGTCGGCAACGCCTCGATGCCGTTCTTCAGGTTGATGAAGTGTCGCACCTCAGCCTCCTCGCGCGTCGACGACGTCGTCCCGCGCGCGCGCGTCGCGCCCCGCCGCCGAAGACGACGCGCTCCCACGCCCGCGCCCGCGCGAGACGACGCCCGCGCGAGGCGACGCGGCGAGAGGGACGTCATCGACATCGTCGACATCGTGCGTCAGCGGCGACACCGACGCGTCGCAATCGCAACGGCGTCGCGTCGCCACGGCGTCGCCACGGCCGTTCGCGTCGACGGAGGGAAAACTTTATCTGTCTTACAAAAGTCGGACGAATAATGCGTATCTAAGAAAAGTAAACATTTAGTTCGGACATTTGATACATACTATATCAAAAATAAGCCTATCAAAAAAATACGACATTCCGGGTTCGAACCGGAGACCTCTCGCGTGTGAGGCGAGCGTCATAACCAACTAGACCAACGTCGCGTTACAATACGTACCTGATGGGAAAGATAAAAAATATGGAGACATCGAGCGCACATTCCATCGCACAACTTATGGGTGTCCCCAAGACGTCCCGTGTGGGCCCGACCGCGGGTCGGTGACCGCGCCGCGCCGGGACGTCACACCGGTGCCGCCGCGGCGACGCGTACGATCGTGGTCATGACGCGCGCGACGCAGTCGTGGTTCGCCCTCCCCGCGCGCCTGTACGACCCGCGAACGGGCGCGCTCGAACTCCCGGCGTTCGGCACGCCCGAATTCGTCAACGTCGTCACCGCGGTGGGGGTGATCGTGGCGCTCGCCTTGGTGTTCGTCGACGGGGCGTTGCGCGTGTGCGGTGCGTACGCGAGCGAGCGAGGAGGACGAGGACGAGGACGAGGACGGCGGACGACGCTCGCGGGACGAGATGGGGGGCCGGTGTCGCTGAAATTGATGCGTCGGGTGCAGATCTCTCCGGATACGGTGGCGCTGACGTTCGCGCTGCCGACGCCCGAGCACGTGTTGGGATTACCGGTGGGACAGCACGTGGGGATTTCGTACGTGGATGAAAAGACGGGCGCGCGCGAGGAGCGGCCGTACACGCCGACGAGCGGGGACGATGAGCCCGGGAAGGTCGAGTTCGTCATCAAGGTGTACAAGCCGTGCGAAAAGTTTCCGCTCGGCGGCAAGGTGAGTCAGTATCTCGACGGTTTGCGCGTGGGCGATTCGTGCGATTTCACCGGTCCCAAGGGAATGAAGACGTATCAAGGTCGAGGCGTGTTCGCCGTGCAGCGGTTGCGTTCGCAAGGGGGTGGATTTGAGAAGCGCAAGTGCGCGCGACTCGGGATGATCGCCGGCGGGAGCGGCATCACGCCGATGCTTCAGGTGTCGAGGGCTATTTTAGGAGATTCTAGGGATAAAGTGAAGATGAGCTTGTTGTTTGCGAATCAAACCGAGAAGGACATTCTTTGCCGTGATCTCATCGAGGCGGACGTGGAAAAGTACGGCGAGGAAAAGTTTAGCGCCGACTACACGCTCGACCGTCCGCCGGCCAAGGGTTGGACGCACTTTTCGGGATTCATCACCAAGGAGATGATCGAAAAGACGATGCCTCCTCCGGGTAAGGACACGCAAATCATCATCTGTGGTCCGCCACCGATGTTGCGATACGCCGTACTTCCGGCGCTCGAGGAGTTGGGCTACACCAAGGATATGTACTTGACGTGGTAGGCGCGAAACGAAGGTCGTCGTTCAATGTTCCATTTAAACTCAATTCAATTCAATTCAATGCATCATCTCACTCGCCGGTCGCGTCTTCTGAGCCAACCTGTGTGCGTGCCTGATTCGACAAAAAATGAACGCGGTGTGCCCGTGGGGTCCGGCGAAGCACAGCTCGACGAAGTCGTATCATCTCAGTCTTCGTCGCGCCGCGTGGGAAATCCTTGACCGCACTGTGTCAGGTCAGCACCCAATGCTTGAAAATGAATCACAACAGACTACGTGGTATTATCGCTCATCTCTTGATGGGCGCGTCTAAACGCGCGACGAGCTGCTCCAAACCGCTCTTCGTGACGATGAGCGCGCGTCGTCTCAAAATGCTATACACGTTGGCGCCGATTTGCGGTAAAACTTCCACGTGCGGCAGATTTCGCGCGGACATCCGCACGAGTTCGCTCGGCCCGATCGTATCCTCCGACTCCACGTCCTCCTCTGACATTGTCTCGAACTCGCCGTCCACGATGAGCGCCGAGTGAAACTTTCCGCCCGCCGCCAAACCAAAGTCGCCCGTGAGTCGAGCGAGCGTTTCATTCAACGCGCGCGTCTTGGGCTCCATCCCAGTGAAAGTATCGACGACGATCAGTTTACCCTCCGCAGCCTTGGCGCTGAGCGCCACCTTGAGCCCCATTCGTCGCACCTTTTTCGGCAAATTGTGCGCGTGCGAGCGCACCACCGGACCGTGCGCGACGCCCCCGCCTCGCATCTGCGGCGCCTTGAGATTGCCCACGCGCGCGCGTCCCTGTCCCTTCTGCGGACGCGCTTTTCTCGTCGTCCCCGACACCTCTCCTCTCGTCTTCGTCTTGTGTAAACCGCCTCTCGCCTTGGCGCGTTGCCACCGAACGACGCGGTGCGCGATGTCCACGCGCAACGGTTGGTCAAAAATCCGCCCCGGAAGCGTCACCTCTCCGCGTACCTCCCCGTCCCACCCGTACACCGACACGACCGCATCCTGCCCTCGCCCCTGCGCCTCATCGATCGTCCACCGCACGCGCATCACCCCCGTCGTCGCCCCGTCGTCGCGCGCCTCCGCCTCGCCCTCCCCCGTCGCCTCGCTCGCCGCGTTCACCACCGCCCCCTCGCTCGCGAACGTCCGCGCGCGCGTCCACCGCGACCCCACCGCCATCGTCACCACCGCCCTCGCGCTTCCCGACGTCGTCGCCACCGCCGCGGTCGACGCGCCGACACCGATCGCGCCGCGCACCGCCGGCGAGCCCATCCCATTCGCGCGTCCGAGCGCGCGCGCGAGCGCGCCGACGCGTCCGAGCGCGCGCGACATCGATCACGAACGCGCCCGGCGCCAACCCTCGAGCGCGCGCGCCGTCACCTCGCGCGCGTCGTCGTCCGTCGCCCGTCGCCCGTTCGTCGTCGGTCGAGGTCTCGAGGGTTCGCGCTGGGACCATAGTCCCTTTCCTCTCGAGTCACGACCCCCAAAAATCGACGAGTCACTACTCGAGAGGAAAGGGACTCGCCATCGGAGGCGAATCAGCCCCCATCCGATTCGTCGACGACGATCGACGCGCGATTCGTCGTCGCGACGGGCGCGATGGGTGGATTGCTCACGGGCGCGGCGGTGGCGGAGACCATGTCGCTCACCGGAGCGGCCGGGGCGACGGGGGTGAGCGCGGGAGGCGTCGGGAGCGTCTTCGCGGGGGCGGGCACGGCGGTGGCGGAGACGGTGTCGTCGCTCGGGACGTACACGGTGGCGGTCGGGACGTACACGGTGACGGCGCCGGTGATGTTGTTGGCGGCGGTGGGGATGATGCTCGCGGGCGTCGCGTCGTGGATGGTGGCGAGACGGTTTCGAGGGAGGTCGGTGGAGACGCAATCGCTGTTGCGCGGGTCCGCGTACGGCGCGAGAGACGGCGAGAACATGGTGTGAGACGTCTCCACCGGATTCGAATCGGATCGCGATCGAGCGGATGTCTCGTGCGAACGACTGTCCGCGTGTTTTGTATGATTACGTATGCGTGCGCGCGTCGTCGTCGACGACTGTGGAATAACATTTACTCTAATAACAAGTCGTGTGTTGTGAGCGAACTCGCGGCCCGATGAACGCGCCTCTGACGATGCGCGATGACGACGGATCGAACAAAACTAAGCCTTGGCCATTTTCGACGGACGTTCGTCTTCGTCGTCGTCGTCCGATTCCTCTTCGTCGATGTCCTCGCTCTCAGGATCCTCGTCCTCGATGAAAGCTTCGTCGTCGTCCTCGTCCTCGAGCGGTTTGTCGCCGTACAACGCGGCTAATCCCAATTCTTCTTCTTCGTCTTCTTCTTCTTCGTCTTCGTCGTCGTCTTCGTCGTCGTCTTCGTCGTCGTCTTCGTCATCGTCATCGTCATCGTCTTCGTCTTCCTCGCTGTCTTCATCGATTTCTTTCCCGAATTCATCGCGACCGTCCAACACGTTCAACGTCGGCATCATCGTCATCACCTTTTCGTGATAATCGTCCGATTGAGTGAGCGGATTCGCCTCGAGCTCGAGCACCGACAACGTCAAGTCGTCCGCCAGCGGCTTCAACTCGTCGACGTCCGCGAGCTTATTGTTCGCCAACGACAACTGCTTGAGCCCGACGCACCCTCGCAGACCGTCCAAACCTCCCGCGATTCGGTTATCGTTCAAACTCAGATCCACGAGATTCGGAAGAGTCGGGAATCCCGCGAGAGAAGTCAAACCGCACGACGCGCACGAGAGCGTCTTTAAATTTTCACACTTGGCCAACAGTTCGCCCTCGATTGTCGCCGACTTGAACTTTTCATCCAGATACATGGTTACCACCTTCTCGGGCGTCGTGCCCATCTCGGCGCACCATTTTTCGATCGCCTGCGCGCGTCGTTCCGACGCGTATCGCTTTCCGTCAGTCGTTCGTTCGCTCTCTCTCTCTCTCGCGCTTGGCGACCCGGCCGTCGCGCGCGTCGCCGAGTTGAGATTCGACGATGCGCGTCGACCCCTCGCCTGCGCGCGCGCGCCGATCGCGTCGATCCCGCGTGCGACAACATTCCTCGCGTCGCGCGCGCCTCGCGTCGCGCGCACGTCGCCTCGTCCACCGCGCGCCCCCCCTTCCCGCGCCCAGCGCCGCGCTGGACAACGGTCGAGCCCCGATCCGCCCCGCGTCGCCTCGCGCGCGCGCCCGCGCGAACGTCGTCCACCCATCGCGCGCGCGCGTCGTTCACCGCGTTCGCGCGCGTCGCGATTCGCCACGCACCGCGTCCATGTCGACGAGCGCGCGTTGAATCGAACGCGAGCCTCGCGCGACTCGATGTGAGCCCGACTTCACTCCATGGCTCCGCGAGGTCGTCTGTCGCGCGTGACGCGGCGCGCGTGCGCGGGACTCGTCGCGTGCGCGCTCTTGGTCGCGCTCGCGGCGAGATCGACGCCGCGAGGGCGTCGAGTTGCGAGAGAGGGCGTCGAGTGGTCTGCGTACGATGACCCCGCTGTCGGACTCTCGGCGAGCGACGGGGACGATTACGTCGAGGCGAGACGCGCGCGGGCGGGCGGGAACGACGCGGTGATCGCGGTTGAATCGCCACCGCGCGCGCGGGCCGAGTCGCGGGCGATGGAGACGCCGGTGGAGGTTGCGGAGATGGAGGACGAGGACGAGCTCGACGAGCTCGACGAGAACGCGTCGCCGCCGCCGCCGCCGCCGTCGATGCAGTCGACGCGCGACGAGGACGGCGAGAAGGAACGCGAACACGGTGTCGCGACCGATGGCGACGCGAGCGACGACGCGAACGCTGGTGAAGAGGACAATTTCACGCTGTTGAATCCGCCGGCGGTGCGAGAGTCGCCGGCCGCGGTGAACGAAAAGCCCGTGTGGATGGCGAAAATGTGGCGACAGAGCGTCGATGCGCTGGACGACGCGGCAAAGTCCGAGTTGGATGAAAGGATGCACGAAGTTCCCGAGGAGTTGCGCGCGCTCGGGGTCAAGGCTGGAGATGAACTCTTCGTCACGTTTGGAACGGCGAGCGTGAAGGATTTCGTCTTCAACTGGGTCGCCGCCGCGCGTAAGATTAAGTTGGAACCCATCTTCGTCGGCGCTCTGGACGACGACATGCATCGATTGTGCGTCGAGGCGGGGATTCCATCGATGCCTCTCACGGGTAGGTCCGTATTGGCGACGCGAAAGGAACAGTTCATGACGGGCGGGAGCGCATCGTTTAAAAAGATGGGCTCCGTCAAGACCAAGTTTATTCAAGACTTGCTCGATCTCGGACTCGCGCCAATCTTGAGCGACGCGGATGTGGTGTGGATGCAAGATCCTCGACCGTTGTTCAACAACGGTACGTACAAGTACGCGGACGTATTAATATCGAGCGATTGCATAGATACGGAGAGCGATAGAAGGGATGACGCGAGATGTCGAAACGTCAACTTCAACACCGGCGTGTTGCACTTTAGACCTACGGAACAAGCGAAAGAGTTCGTGCAGAAATGGAAGGATAAGGTGGCTTCAAGCACGATCGCCTGGATGCGCGATCAACCCGCGTTTAATTTGCTCGCGCGCGAAGGAAACCCTCCCCTCTCGCCCGCGGTGTCTGTGCCGAAAGAATTTCACGGACAACCCGGGTATCGATCAATCATTTTCGCAGCCAATAATACGATCCGAATGGGCGTTCTGCCCGTGGCATTGTTTTCAAGCGGACACACCTTCTTCGTGCAGGAGCATCACGTCTATCATCCCGAAGACGGCGCGCCGTACGCCGTGCACATGACGTACCAATACGGCGACTCTTCAAAGTTCGCGTATGGCAAGCGCGAACGACTTCGTCAGCACGGACTTTGGTACGCGGAGGATGAAAATGGCTATTGGAAGTCGACGAAATATCTGACGATATCGACGAAAGGTGCACAGGCGCGGTTCGATGGACCTGAGGCTATCCGCCCCGACGATCCTGAAGGATACTTGACGGCGATCAAGCGACACTTCGCGGAGGATAAAGTGCGCCGAGTGGCGATTCGTAACGGTCTCGCATTGGCCAAGGCGTTAGGTCGTACGTTCGTGTTTCCACCACCGAGATGTTACTGCGATAAGATATGGAACACGCTCAAGGGATGTCGCGCGCTCGGCGCGGAGACGGCGCATTTGCCGTTCGCCTGTCCGATGGATCACCTGTACGATCTCAGCAGTATGTTTGATCTCGATATCGATTTTCGCGAGGCTGGCTTCCTCGAGGACGAGCGTCTCGACGCGGACATCCGCAAAGACGTCGTTCGCGTGCAAATCGGTGGAGCGAACGAAGATGAAAACTCGCAAGAAGCGGCGGATATAGTGTTAAAACGCGGATTTAGCGCGCGAAACGCCGTCGCAGCCTTAGATTCTTTCTCCAATCGTTCAATCATCATGTTCGAACACTTGGACGACGGGTCGTTTTGCGGATTCGGGGATGCCGAGGAAGACAAGCGATTCGACGAAGCGGCGAACGCGGCGCTCAATCACGACCAATATTTTTGTTTCGAAGAGGTATACGACAAACAAGGCCGCCCGAGGAGCGGTCGCAGTGCGGCTAGTGGCGAGTATGAGCCTCGAGTGGTCGAGCGCCACTGTGGGAAACCAGAGAAAGAACAGTTTCACGTTTCCGAGCGTGGTGCCGTGAGCGAGATATTGAAAGACAACGTGACGTGTTCGTGTGAATTTGGATATAGATTGCCCACGTCGCTCGCGGACACGACGTGCGGCGCGGTGTAATTAAGAATAGTCTACCACAAAGCTCCGAGTTTCTCGCGGAAACCCTTTCAACCCGTACGCATACCAAGACGACCGCGTCATGTCGAAAGTGAACGACGTCGCATGCACCCTCGTCTCTTCGTCCATGGCCACGCTTCTCGAGTTTGTCACTTCGGCGAGTCGAGCCGCCAAAATGACTGGAAGACCAATCAACGATACTTCCAAGTGAAACGCGGATCGCTTCGTACCGCACACGGGTCCCGTGTTGACAGAACCGGTCGCGACGCCGCACGTGACGCGTGTCTTCAAGTCAGGAAGCGCCCGTAATATTTTCTGTGCGCACCTCAATCCTCTCGACGCCGCGTGCTGTTTGGGCGCGCCGAGCAGACCGAAAGCACACATGCACGACGGTCCATTTTCGTCTACGACGATCTGGAGGAGCAAACCTTGACACGTAGACACAGCGGTTTCGATCGCTTTAACGCAATGAATGAAGCGCTCGTCGCACCAGTCGTCGTGTTCGATCGATTCGGCGCAGAACCGCACAAAGACGACGGTGCACACTTCATTCTTCGAGGGCAGACCGTACACCAAACCGTGATTGAAAGCTTGGACGACATGTGCGGAAACGAAATGTGTACCGTCGGTACCTATTTGTGAGGATTCGTCATCATGCGTTGAATTCAAGGCGCATGATAGAGACGTCGGATATGGCGTGATGGTGCGCGAAAGCAGTTCGCTGCTCAACTTGTTAAAGACAATTTTACCAGCTTCCATCTCGCGTTTCATCTTTTGAAAGTCATTGAGAGCTTCACCAGTGACTGTTACTTCGTACAAGTGCGATACTAATCGAATCGGGACGAAAGTCACCGGACCAGTGGAAATCATCAATTTTACTTTCACAATCAAGGCGCCGCGTAACGCGCGACCGTGAACATCAGAGAGTATTGATTGTGCGCAAAAGCGCGCGCGCTGCGTCATGTGCGTCAGGTGACTATCTATTTCATTTTGGTTCACTTCGACAAACCACGCCGCGAGCAGAGCGTCTCCCATCAAAGCCACGACGGATCCATCGTATGCAAGCACTATACGAATGAGTTTCTCGAAATACTCGGCAAGTACTTCTCGCATGTATGAGTTGCACTGAGAGGAAGTCTCGAGCAGACGACGGGGTCCACGCGACATCATCCGATGCGAATACATTTGGCATCCTGTGCTCGGCACATCTCGCGCCGTGTCCATGCTCGTCTTGACAAAGTCGTTCATGTCTACGAATAGTAACGCAGCGGAAGCCAACGTTCTCGTCACTCGTCCGTTTGTCGAACGGACGAGCCAATCCGCAGCTTTGGGGACGAAGGGTTTGAGAAAGGGAACGTCGCGCTCTTTCACTTCAAAGTCCATGCCAGGTGTTTCATGTTCATTATCTAAGACTACGATTGTGGACGTCGCTCTTCGGATGCCCGCTAAATTTGGCTCGTTGTTTGCCTCGCAATGCAACGTTGTATCCAACCAGTGGAAACAATCACTCGACCATCATCGATGTGCTCTTCATACACGGTATCATCGTACATGTGCACGACGTGGGTACCGGACTCGCCTTCGGGTGCTATCTTTCCTCCGTACAGCTTGAGAATATTCTTCAAGTTGCGCTCTTCGCAGCGCCTGATGCGGAGTTCGTTCTCCGTCTCCATCGTTTCACTCTCCTCACTTGAGGGATCAATTTCAAACACGCACTCTCGGAACACAAAGTATTTTGAATTATTCAAGACTTGAGGATGACTTCGGTCGAGTTCCACGATGGCTGGGATTTCGGCTGTTTCCCAGCGCTTCGTTTGGTCACCGACTTGATAAAGTAGCGCTCGTACGTCTTCCTCATCGCACGAAAGAAAGTGATCGTCACCGTATCGATCCATGGTGTCTGAACCAAACCAGGTCGACGTAGCGAGATGTAAACGATGTTTTGGACGCGGTAGAATGACGCGACCCTCTCTAATACAGTCCTTGAGCCAATCGATGGTGAGCACGTCTCCGTGTTGGCACGCCGCCTTAAACTTTGTGCCCTCTCGAGTCGCAGCAACGCAGTGCGTCACCTTTCCGTGCCACATTTCACTCGTCATCCCGCCTCGCGCAATGATCGCTTTGAAGAGCTCCTGTTTTTCTTCACGACTATCGCAATTGACGACGTGCACTTGCATGTTCTTGAAAATTTCAGATTCTTGCTTCACACCCGAAACGTCGACGGGCATCAGGTGAGCGGGAAGTAGAGTTGTCGTCGCCGCGGAGCGAGTGCGTTTTCTCGCACGCGCATCACCGCGTCCATCTTCAAAGTCAACGCCTATGTTTGGTCTGTTTTCTTCCACAGTTTGTTTGAGTTCTGCGTACGAGAGTAAATCGGACCATTTCTTGTCGTAGCGAATACCCGTAACGCGAGGGAAACGCAAGCTGTATCCCGAAGCGAAAGTGGTCGTGCGGATTATTCGAATGTCGCCTTTCACTCTCACGACCACGGAACGTTGAGGCGGCCAGATCCAAACGTCTGGCCGCTCGTTGTACGCATCCGTAACAGTGTAGTTCATCTCGCGTGGTTTCTCTCTGTGCATGTAATCTCCGAGACGGTTTCTCAAGTCGTCCAGCTCCACAGCACTGATTCCGGTACCGACCTTACAAAAGCTCATGATTTTGATTCCGCTGTCGCTCGTTGGATCGTTCGTGGACTCCACGATACCGACAAGAAATTGTGAAATTTTACCCCCTCGCATTTCTCCAGCGCCGTAATAACCACCTATCAACAACACATCGAGATCTTCCGTCTTCAAGTAATCCGGCTTTATTTTCATCCAATTGCTACTCCTATCCCCCGGTTTCCATTCGCCGTTCAAATCTTTGATTACTAAACCTTCCTCGCCGTTGTCCATGGCTTCTAAAAGTGCGTGCTCGATGTCCTGCTTTGTCGAACCGACGCGAGCGAATTCACAATCGGGGGTTGCGAGTTGAATGCGAGCTTTGATGTTGCCACACATCACGGACACCTGTCGGACGCTCTCTCTGAGCTTCTCGTGCCTTTCACTGAGCTTTAAATGACGAATGCTTTCGTCACCGATGTAAAGGATATCGAACGGTACATACACCAGCTCAAGGTCACCGTACGTGAGTTTCTTGACATTTTCAGCGTACCACGCGTACTTGGAACTTCTTGGGTCAGACGCACCATCATCACCGTTCCCATCACGATCGTCGAGGTGAGTCATGAGCGGAAAAAGTTCATCCCTAGGCTTGCGCAAATTTGCCGCGTTTATCAAGTTCTTCAAGGCGCCGAACGGATACCATTGCTCCCGGAGCTTGTTCCACACAAGAAGTTCGCCATCCAGAATGCAACGTTTCGGTAAGTGGCGAAACATACCGTCCATCACGTCGTAGCCGCGGGGACCAAAGTCATTCATGTTACGAGTCCAGTAATTTATGACGTCTCCATCTTTGTGTATTTGTATTCGTTCGCCGTCGAACTTTGTTTCGATGACGAACTGCTTGCCCTTAAGCGCCTTGTACACCGCGTCGACGGAATTTTGTCGTTTCGCTAATTGTGGATTGACTAAACCCTGCCCTACTTCAATGTCCGCCCGCTTCAGTCGAACTCCGCGTTGCGGTAAATCCTCGCAGACCCTGCGCAAATCGCTCGTCCAGTCAAACAGATCCTCTGCGTCGCGATGATAATGACGAAGCACCGATTTATCCCCCATACGAAGCTTTGTCTCCTTCAAAATGATGCAACACGTCCATTTGACTTGAGTGGCGTCCATTTTCGCGAACAATTTCCTCAGAGTGGCGACGCGTTCCTCCTTCGTCGTACACGCCGCCAACGCGTCCAGCGACTCGTTCACCTCTCCCACAGTAAGCCTCCGAACGTCCTCGTCTCCCTCTCGACCTTCGAGATGCCCCGACGCTAAAACATCTCGAAGCGTCTGCGGAAAATTCCCACCACCCTTTTGTTTCCAATCCACCAATCGCTTCGCGTCTTCGCCCTCGGGCGACATGTCGAACGCGAGCACCGTCGCCTTGGCCAACGCGTCGTGTTTCAACTGATACACCGCCCTCTCCTTATCCAACGACGGCAACAACAACCTATACGCGTCGAACGCGTCGACTCGACTTCCATCCCTTCGAGAGACGAAGCATCGATCGTGCAATGCGTCGAGCGCTCGATACCGCCTCGCCGCGCTCGCCTTGGTTCGTCCTCTCTCCCCCTGGATGCGCTCGAACGCGACGCAAATCTTCCGAAACGGCACGTCTCGCGCCGACGCGTACGAGCATGACGACGACGACGGTCCGACGCGGTCATCGCGGTCACCGCCGTCGTCTTCGCGCGCGTCGTCGGCCGCACTGTCTTGGACGTGGTGCCCAGATTCGACGCTCCCGCGCGCGCGCGCGTCGTCGCGCATGGCTCGACGCGCGCGCGACGACACGCGCGCGACGACCGAGCGCGAACTCGACGCGCCGAGCGCGTCGATCGCAGGCGCGCGCGCGTCGGACGTTCGGGGAGGCGAGCTGTGACGACCGAGAGTCGATGGCGACCGTTGCTCCACACAGCGTCGCGCGACACCTCCCGGTGAGGCATGCGAACGCGTCGCGGCGCGACGTGACGCGTGAGTCCGATCGTCGACGTCGCGAGCGCGCGTCGTAGAGTCGCCGAGGCGCGCGAGAGAGCGCGGTGGACGCGCGAACGCGTCGACAGACGAACGAGCCGCGGGTCTCGTTCGACGCGCGCTCGGCGTCTTGATGGCGCCGAGGCGTAGGTGCGCGCGCGCGTCATCGCGCGCGTCATCGCGCGCGGTGTTTGCCCTCTTCGTCGTCGTGTCGATGATGGCGCGCGCGCGCGCCGCGCCGAGTTGTTCGCAGGCGAGTCTCGTCGAGGCGACGACGCGCGAGGACGTCGAGGCGTTCGTCGCGGAGGATGAAATCGCCGGTCGTGGGGGTAATGCGTACGATTCGAACACGAAACTTTCCAAGATGAAGCGGTGTTTTTCGAATCACGTGTTCGAGAGCGCGTCTGATCCGACGCTTCGGTGGGTGCTGATGTCGTGGCCGTCTTCGAGCGCGCTGTCGAACGCGACGTCGTTCGCGAACGCGACGTTTTACACGGAGGGAAGCGCTCGGGCGACGCTGCGTCCGGACGTGGAGGGTACATATTCCGCGGCGCTGGTTAACGTAGACGACTGTTACGCGAGTCGCGTGCTCGAGATTGAGGCGACGTGGACGTGCAAACCGACCACGAATACGACGATTACGTTCGTGTTCGTCGCCTTCGCGATGGTTTGTGTGTATTGGTTCGGACGCGAGATGGAACCCTCGGACTTTGAAGATAAGCGTAACATTATTTTGGACGTCGGTGCCGCGTATTCAATCATGGGCAAGGGTGAAGCGAGCGTGGACAGACGCGAAGAGTACGAACGCAAGATGCGCGAGCTGACCCAAGAAATAGACAGCGAGCATCTGACGTACGTGACTGGGATCGATTTGCGACAAGATATAAAGAATGTCATATTAGAGAGGAAACGGTCAGCCAGAGAGGCGTCTGCGAGAGATGCGGGCATTTGGACAGAGTCTGAGGAGCAGTTTCAGAGCAAATTGTATGCTCAAGAAGCCTCGGAACGATTTCGAAGCATGATCGGAGAAAAGATTGTCTTGCACACGCGCAAAGGTTTCGCTTGGGTACACTACAAAATCCGTCGTCGATACCTGACGTTCAAATTATGGTTAGGATACACTCTAGGTAGAGTCATGCGTAGAGACTACTGGTGTCGCATGTTGCTTCGATTTCAAATGTGCGTAGAATTCCTCAGCTTGACGGCGTTTGCGTGGCGGCGTACATGCTTTTCGCTGGAAATGTACCGCGACAGTGTAGCGGATCTCGTCTTCTACCCACCGCTATTTGGTCCAGACATCACGTCCACCAGCGCCCCGCAAGAGCTCACGAATTGGTTTTTAGTGCTGCTATTCGGCGTTTTAATTTGTCCGTTGCTAGGTAAAATCAGTGGGAGAATTCAAGGACACTTTAACAGTTGCATGTGGGACTATGCCGAACTCGTAGAGTTGGGTGGAGATCGATCCTTGGAGCAGTACGTAGACGAAGTAGACGCGGAGACAGGCGGCGTGCAGGCCGCGAACGACGACGTGGACGTTCAACAAAAAGTGGGCATCGTAGGCATGATAAAGAACACGATCGCTTCGTTAGGGCGAGCGATCCTCATGAAGCCAAATCCAGTTCCCGATGATTTTCACGCAGTGCGAAGTCAAGACCAAAGGCGGGTACAAGTCGTTCCAAGCGCCGCTTGGAAAAGTAATAGCGATGAGATGATCATGCGAGCCATCAGGCAGGTGACCAGTGCTCCCGTCAATTTGCGCCTGATACCGCGCGACGCTGCTGAAAGAATGGAACTCATGGCTGAATACGCTCTAGCTTGTAGACGAAATGCGATGTTTTTCGAACGCTTACAAGCGGGCGTGTGGTCTGTCGGTTTCGTGTTACGCGTGCTGGTGTTGCGGGTGGGACTCGTTCCGATGATGCTTTCGGCGCTCGGTTTCCTCATGGTGACGACATCCTTCGTTCCGACGCCGTGGATTCATGTATCCAAGGACGCCGGCGCAACGTTTGGCGAGAATTTAGCAATTCCGTTATTCGTGGGTTTGGGATCAATACTCGTGTCGATGCGAATGGCTTTGGATACAGAGACGATTGAGCCGAATTTGCGCCCTGTACCGCGATTCGAGTTTCTTCTCATTTGCGTCAAGGTCGTTCTTGCAAGCGTCACCGCTTACACCGAGGCTGAGTTCCCGGCGCTCGGCGTGCCATCTCTCGATGCAGAGGCGCGTCTGACGACGTTAAACACGGCTCGAAATGTTCTTCCAATCTTGGCGTGTGGGGCACTACTTCTCGCGCACGTAAACATTCAGTCGATGCGCGGTTTCGGTCAGAATTGGAACAAGACTCGAGCGGGGTCTTACGCGGGAGCGACGTTATTCGCGATCTCGGCGTTTGCGGCGAGGTCCTTCAACACACCGCCGTGGCTGAATGAAACTCCTCTGACTATTTCCGAGAATTGGGGAAGGCCCGGCGTCGTGGTCGGAGTCATCGTCACCTTGATCGCCATGCTGATGGCGCGCATCCTCAATTCCAGTTTTGACGCAAAGTGCATTCGTAGCGAACTGAAAGAGCTGAAGGATCCGGAAAAGGTGGAGCGAATCGACGAAGTGCTGACGCCAGAGTTCGTCAAAGAACAGATGGAGAGTGATAATCGGCGGGACCGCGTAGTCGCGCTCGTGGCTTTCAATAATCTGCTCTCCGAGGATCAAGGCCGCCGTCTGCTCAATTCACTCGTGAAGAAGACAAAGATGCCGCGGAAGCCGTCTGCGGGGGAAGAGGAAAATGACAAGGAAGAGGACGAGGAGAACGCTTGGAGCGTAGCCACGGATGCATTCGATGAATTAGGCATCATCGTGCACTGCATCAAGGACGATCCAGACAAGGAATTTCTCCAAAAAGCTGGCGAAGAATTCGTCAGAATGTCCCTTCAGGCGTACATTCAAGGCGTGATAGAAATTGTACTTTGGTGCGAATCCGACAGTGCGGAGCTCGCATGGGATGCCGTGCAAACAATCGTGACCATGGCGAAGGATTGTATCAAGGGAGGCGAGACGAAAACCTTCCAAGCTACGATTGCCTCCGTCACCATGGAATGTATTCAGACTCTGGACTTTGCCAACTTGATGGCGAAGCTCTTATTCGTCGCTCACGACATTGACATCGACGCAAACGATGAGGAATATCTCGTACCGTGGCGCACGCTTCGCCAGATCATCGACGATGCGTTTGCGATCCCTCCGCGACCGATGGCAAAAAAGCTCCAACAGGTGATTACACACGTTCGGGATCCAGAAACGTTGGAAGTTCAAAAGCTCGATCTGTCGGATCGCATACTGTACATCGTGGTCAGTTGGTTGCGAGTGCCGGTGGAAGAAAAGAACAAGCCTGAGTTGAATTGGCTTTCTTCGATGGGATATTATGCCGCCGTCGGAAAATTACAAGACGAAGCGGACGAGGAGCGCACGGATCTTGCGAATGATTTCTTGAGCACTTTGCTCAAAGCGACGCTGAGCACCGACTCACAGATTTCTTTCTTTGCCATCAAAACCATCGCCACTTTAGTGCGGGTCGGTCACGCGACGTCGGGCATTCTCGCTATTGATGGACTGCCGCTGTTGTTTGAGTGCATGGTGGCGCATCAAGGCACCTCGAAGGAGACTTTCGTGTTTGAGATTATGTACGCGCTCACGAACGACAGACAGAGTCGCTCGAAACTGTTGGTGTCGCTGGCCAACATCATCGGTCAAGTCGACGGTCCGAACACGCAGGATCGAGTGCGATCGATTGAGCTGCTACAGCAAGCATTTCGGTTGGAAATTGAAGCCATCGACGACGTCAGGAACGAAGTCGACGAGTTCAAGAAGAAGCGTGCTTACAAGGCGTCGATATCGACTAATTCGGCCGCACGAGCGCACGACACGTTGTACGGCGTCCTCATCGACTCAGAACCGGAGATACGCGAGCTCGCGATTCAGGCGTTGGTTGACCTGGTAAAGCTCTTCGTGTGGGGCGCAAACGACAAATTGTATGATTTCGTCCCACCCGTCACGGAGGAATACAAAGACGTTGCATACATGAAATTCGTCGATCGCGCGAAAAGACGCATGGACGGAGGCGCCTTGTTATCCACCAGAGTGCATGCGCATTTGTCTCGCGGCAATCAGCCGCACGCGATGCACAAAGATACAGATAAACTCATGGCGGTGTTGCTGAAAATCATCAACACTGACGCGGACGCGCGCGTACGCGCGGCGGCTGAGAACGCCTTGGTCAAGGTCAGAACGCTCTTCGAAGACGATCAAACGATGGTCAACGCACTTGTCGCGTACGACGAAAAGGCAAATCACACGCAGAGAGGTGCAGCGCCGTCGCGAGAGGTGTTGCGAAATGTGCGCACCTTGCTCCACGAATCCGTCGAACGACAACACGCAAAGGACGAGACGGCTGCAAAGCTACGCTTGAATGAGTTCTGGCGGAACATGAGAGAACGATCGAGTCCATCCATCGATGATAAGTCATCCACCAGAGGAGGGAGAGTGGAGATTGAGCGTCAATCGGGAGGAAATGACGGCCGAACAGCTTCAGGTGGCCGGTTGCCCGTCGTGAAAGAGTCAACCGGTTACAGAAAGGCGAATCGCGGCACGCGCAAGATTGTACGCCACCCACCAGAACGGCCCACGAGCGAAGCCATCGAACGAGAGCTGATGAACAGGCGCACGGTTCGCGCAGACAGGCTCGCAAAGCGAGAAGCAGCTTCAGAACGATGGTACGGCGGAGAGAATTTCAGGCGCAGTCAACGCACTGGTGGTGACACCACAGAGGATTCTAAGATTCTCTCCAAGTCTGACGCACTGAATGAAAGACCGACCATCACAGCACCGTCGTTCGGCATTTCCAAGGTGCCAAAGGAGTTCCGTCGACCACCGAGACGAAACGAGTAGACGAGTAGATGATGATTTTAGCAAGAATGTTTCAACTTTCTGAGACTACTGACGCGATCGCTTGTATCCACGTCGCCGCGGCGATCGCTCCGGGATCCGGCGTTTCCTTCAATACATCTTGGTTAACGTAGCTCGACCGACCGGCGTTTGCCTTCATACTTTTGGTATCTTCAGCGCCGTTAGCAGCAGCCTTGGCGGCTTCAGTCGCGACTTCCATGGTTGACTTTTTCGACATGAACGTGACAGAAGCCATCGTCATCGCCGGTACGAGCGCGTCGAGCATGGTTCTATCGCCCGCACTCGCTCCCCCGTATTGTACCATGGCATGGACGCCCGTGGAAAATCCGACAAGAACGAGCTCGCAGCTCGGGGGTTTGCCCTTGGCCATCTTTGTCAGCTTATCCGCCGCGGCGGTGAAAAATATATCATACAAGACACCGCTCGTGCCACCCATGTTCTTACGAATCGTATTCCCGATCGCGCGCGCCAATAAACCAACGTCATCGAGTGGGTATGTGTCGACATCCTTCATCAAAGCTTCTGCGCCTTTGCGAATCGTCGTTCCGCAGTCGCCATCGCCAACAGCCAAGTCGTACTTAGTGAGATCCCCTTCGATCGCGATCAGCTCTTTCGCGATTCGCTGGATGACTTTCATCGCCATGACTCCCTCCGCCGTTTTCGGCGGGCCTTGGGCGGTGATATCGCTCTCCTGCGCGCTCGTCTCTGGGGCGTTCACGGTGAGAAGCGTCGCCGGAGTGAGCTGTGCCGTTTTCGGCCACGCGGAGCACGAGCACGGCGCATTGAGGCGCTCGACTCGCGTGGCATCGTCGAGAGCGCACACCGTTAGACTAAACCCATTCATGTCGATCGCAGACATGAAAGTTCCGACGTACGCGTGCGTGATGGTTATGTTTCTCGTACCGACCAACCACGCAAACGCGGCGCGAGCGGCGATGTACAGCTCCATTAGAGGCGTCGCACCGAGGGAGTTGACCATGAGCGCCACTTTAGAACCTTCTGGGAGCTTGGAAAGCTTTTCATTTTGCGCGAAAATATTAGTCAAGAGCGTGCCGACGATTTCATCGGCGTTCGTCACCTCGGCCGTCGAGGCGCCCGGTTCGCCGTGGATACCGAGTCCGAGTTCCATCGTACCCTCCGCGATCTCTCGCGCGACACCGGTCGATCCAGGTAACGTACACGCCTGCAACGCCACACCCATGGTACCGACGCTCTCGACGCACGCCTTCGTCTCTTCGACGACTTCCTGCAGAGATTTTCCGGCGGCGGCCGCGGCGCCCGCCACTTTATGCGCGAATAACGTTCCCGCCAAACCTCGTCGACCCGCGATGCCAACCTTATCGCTCGCCAACGCGCAATCATCGTTCACGATCACCATCTCCACCTTGTGTCCCTCCAACTTGGCTCTCTCCGCCGCTAAACCAAAGTTGAGACGGTCGCCCGTGTAATTCATCACCACCAACACCGCGCCCGCTTTTCCGGCTGTCGCCCGAATCGCGCTGAGCACCGCCTCGACGCTCGGACTCGCGTACACGTTCCCACACACCGCTGCGGTGAGCATGCCCTCGCCGAGATATCCAGCCATCGCGGGTTCGTGGCCGGAACCACCGCCAGAGATGACTGCCACCGTTTCGTCGCGATCTCTCGGTTGGTACACCAAGACGTTTTGGTCGGCGATGCGCGCGATGTAGGGCGTCGAGAGACACACGCCGTCGAGCATCTCCGCGACGGCGTGATCCGGAACGTTGAGAAACTTCTTGGAGGACATGGCGCTGATGGCGAACACGTCTCGAAGTGCCGAATAGGACGCCGTCGCGTCCAGAAACGACGCGTCGGGTTGAGTCGATGCGGATGGATCGCGGCGCGTGTCGAGACGCGTCGGCTTGAGTCGATACGTTGGTGATGAAGTGTGTTTATTAAAACGTTCGGTCGCACGTCGCACATCATTGCGATGATGGCGTCGTCCATCCCGAGTCGGACGACTGCGGACTTACTCGGCGGTTTCCTTCTCCTTGGCTCCTTCCTGCATGTACTTGTCCAGGTCGGCGTCCATGTTCGCCGCAGCCGCGGAAGCCTTGTTCGGGCAGTCTCTGGCAAAGTGGCCCTCCTCCTTGCAGATTCTGCACGTGTTGTCCGGAGGCAAAGAGCAGTCCTTGGCGAAGTGCCCGAGCTCGCCGCAGCGGTGGCACTTGTCGTCCGCCTTGGCCTGGCGACCGCGCTCGTTCTCCGGTCTCGTGTCCGGTTGTGAGCACGAGCTTGCCCAGTGACCCTTTTCACCGCAGCGGTTGCACACGTCGTCGGAACCCGGTTGCTTCTTCTCGCGTCTTGGTCCGTTGTCGTACCCTCGGCTCGCGCCTCTGTCCCGGCACTCCCGCGCGAAGTGTCCGAATCGTCCACAAATTCTGCACGAACCATCGTTACCACCCGGTCGCGCACCACCCATCGCCATCACCGGCGACGGACAAGAGCGCGCGTAGTGTCCCAATCCTCCGCACCTCGAGCATCGGTCACCCGGTCGCGGTCCGACTCTCGGGGCAAAGTTTCTCCTCTCCCCCGGTCCGCGCGTATCCGGCAGCGAGCACTCGCCCGCCCAGTGACCGATCTGTCCGCATCGATTGCATCGATCGGTCCCGCGATTCATCCCCGCACCGCCTCCCTGCGGACAGTTTCTCGCGTAGTGTCCCGGCTGTCCACAATTCCGGCACGTATCGTTCGCGCCCGCCCCCGCGTACGGGGCGTACAACCGTCCCGCGCCCGCCCCCGCGTCATCATCCATCCATTTCCCCATGTCTCTCCGCGCGCTTCACACGCTCGGACGACGTCGACGCGCCGCACGGTGCCGTCGAATGCGTCGAGATCATCCTTTGCCCTATCCCTCGCGATCTTTTCCTTCATCCTCCCGCGCAGGGTGAATGTCAATCGATCGATCATTCGTCAGACGACGGCGCGCTCGGCATGCGCGTCGGGTCGATGCGCGCGCGCGTCGAGCGTACATCTCGGGCGTCGCCTCGCGCGCGTCGTGCGGTCGAGACGCGCGCCGCGAGAGGCGCCAAACGCGTCGACTGGATGCACGCCCCGGTCTCGTGGCTCGAGCGCGTCGTCGTCGTCCCGGCTTCGGAGGCGTCGGTGGTGCGCGAGGGGAGATATTGCGATTGGACGCTGGACGCGAGGGATGCGTTGGAGGTGTACGCGTATCGCGGTGGGTTGGTGACGTGCGCGATGGCGTGCGTGGGCTCGGCGGCGGCGCACGCGGCGGGACGGTTTCAAGTCGCCGAGTACGCGGCGGCGTGCGCGGACGTCGCGTTGGGGGCGTCGTTGGCGCTCGTGCACGTGTACGTGAAACCGATCAAGGATTCCATGCGCGCGCTCTGGGCGGTCGGGTCTCTGGGCGTGGCGTGGATCGCGGTGTTCGGCGACGCGCCGTTGACGGAGTACGTGTGCGCGCATCGCGAATCGATGCTCGCGGTGGGATGGACCTTTGCCGCGTTTACGGGATTGGCGTTCAAGGAGGGCATGTGTTACGGAAAGACGGAGGCAGGCGCGTTGTTTTTCGCCGTGCCCATCATGTGTCTGAGTCATCTGTTCGGTGCGAGCGAGGACGCGCGCGCGACGGCGCTCGCGGTGAACTTGGCGTTGCTCTCGGTTTTCGCGGCGCGTAAATTTACGCAAGAGTTACACGCTGACGTCGGCGATAAGAGCGTCTTCATGTTCCAAGCGATGTCGGAAACCGAACGCGAGGTGTTCTTGGCCGAGGCGCGGGCGTCGGGGAGAGATGTGTGGGATTGATTGATTGATTTGATTGATAGATGTTTCGCTGATTTTTTTGGTTTGTATTTGTACAAGTAGCGCGCCTAATCCGAATCCGAGTCGTCGCTCGAGTCTGCCTCGTCCGAGTCGTCGCTTGAGTCGTCCGAGTCATCGTCGGATTCATCTGAATCGTCTGAATCATCGCTGCCCGTGTAACTACTCGAATCGCTGTCGCTGTCGCTATCGCTCTCGTCACTCGAACTGTAAAAGCCGCTCGATCCGAGACCGTTCGTCTTTCCGTTGTGCAGAGCGATGGCGGAGGCACCCTCTCTGCCGGAACTACCCGCAAAGTATTGCTCGCGCACGTTCGTGGGCGGTTGCACCTTGGGATGCACAGGCATCGGCGTGTACCCTGGAGCGACGTGTTCCATGAAGTGCGAGAGTGATCCCAAGACGTGCTCGCACGTCTGCGTCGCCGGCGACGGAATCTTCGGCTCTGGCTTGGAGCACAGCACGATCGGGTCACCGAACTGCTTGACCGTGCTCGGTTTGCCGTCCACGGGGAACAGGGCGCGGAAAACGCGGATGCGATCGCGCATGTCCACGGATGGATCGGCGGCACCGAGCGCGAACACCACCTTTAACATCGAAGAGATGCGCATGGGATCTTGCACGTACATCTTGCAGCAAGTATTGACGATTTGCTGCTTGGTCATCTCATGCTCGTCGACGAATCCCTTCACGACGTGACGCATCATCTCCACCGAGAGCTTGAAGAACTTCTCGCGGAGTTCCTTGTCCGAAGCCTTGATGTTCTCCGTGTCGCCGTCGAAGAGCTCCCCGCCCGCGAGCCAAATCACCGCCGCGCGCGCCTCAGGAGCGATGAGCTGATCCAGGCGACGCATCAATCTCATGACGACAACAATGTGTTCCTTGGGATCCTGCTGCACCAAGGCGCGAATGACGACCACCGCCTCCGACGCCACCTTGGGACTCGGGTGAAGCGAAAGCTCGAGAAGCGAGCGAATGCACACGGATGCAATCTGCGGCATGATCGCAGCGCATCGTCCGATGGCTCGAATGGTGAGCGCCACGAAGTCGTGGTTGGATGAACGCAAATACGCTTGAAGCTCTCGCAATAATAACGGGGCGTTCTCACTCGTCACGACGTGCGTGAGAACCTCGAGCTTCAACGCGCGAACGTCGAGCGGGTCTCGCGGACTCACAAAGAAGGCCGCAAAGTGAGGTTGGAAAAGCAAGGGTTGCGTCGTCACCATGGTACAGATGTTCTTGACGACGATGTGTTGTACCTCGGGTTTACTGTGCGCCGCGAAGACAAGCGCGCGGACAACCTTGGGTAAATCCGCCACCGGGCTCAGGTAAAAGTGCAACGCCGCGACAGCCATGACGACGCCAGAGTTTTGCGACTGCAAAAGCGGTCTCGTGCATCGCAACAACAGGCGATGATCTTCGTCCATCCAACCAGGACCTCGGTTATCCGCGGTGGCACCGCCGCCCTTGCCCGACTTCTTGGGCTTTTTCTCCTCGTCGCTGTCGTCGCTATCATCGTCCGAATCCTCTTCCTCTTCCGACTCCGAGTAGAACGCCGCGCTGCTCGCCACGATGGATTGAATGCCGGCGTTCGATGAATCGTGGTACGACGGTTCGTTCGATGGAAGCGCGAGGTCGAGCTTCTTGTCGTCCTGCGCCGCCGCCGCCGCGATTTCGCGCGCGTGCGCGTCGGGAGCTAAGAACTGCGATCTGGCGTACCGCAACAGTACCTCGCTCAACAGAATTTGTCCCCACTCGTCCATGTCGACCAACATTCGACAAATCTTGCGGTAGTGTCGATGCAACAAATCAATCCTATTCGGGCAAACCTCCGTGAACGCGGCCACCGCGGAGGACAACACAAACGGCGTGCTATCTCGAAGCATCGTCTCGATGATCTCAATCAACTCGTCTTGCCGCGTGTTATCCATTCTGAAAATCTTCGGAATCGCGTGCGCCGCCGCTTTACGCACGTACGGGCTCGGATCCACCGCACACTTTCTCGCCGCTAATATCACCACCGGCACGATGACTTGAATGCGTATGCTCGACATGACTCGCAGCGCCAGCGCTCGCACTCTCGGATTTGGGTGCGCCAAATCCTTCTGAAACGAGTTAATAGACAACAACGCCTCCTCAGGTTTCTGATCCGCCGTGCGCACTAAAAACATGTACACCAACACCTTCACCTCGAACGATTCGCTCACGATGTTACACACCACCGACGGAAAAAACACGCTCACGTCTCGCCCCGTGGCGAGAAGACCGACGAGTCTCTTGAGCGCCTCGAGTTTTTCCCTCGTATTCGACGAACGAAGCTTCCCATCGAGCTCGCGCTGCTCCTCGGCGATCTACACCCGCGCGCCACGATGAATCACGCGTCAGTCACGCACACCTCCTCGCGGTCTCACGCGTCCTCGCACGAGCGACGACGACGAATGTAACACAATCGCGTCCCGATCGATCGCGCGCATCTCGATGACGATGATTCCGGCGACGTCTCTCTCGCGCGCGTCGTCGCCCTCGCCCGCACCTGCGCGTCATCGACGAACTGTCGATTCCCACTTCCCGGAGGCACGCCCATCGCGCGCGGTTCCGGTGACGCACGCGAGGCGCGATCTGACGCTCGGAATCATCATCGTCATTCATTCAACACCCAGGTGTGTGTGTGTGTTATATTGGTACTTTCAAAGTCGCCGCGTGCGCGACGCGCGCTATCCGCGGGCGTCGTCGGCGTGCTAGTGTTCTAACGGATGCGCTCGAACGGTGTCGATGAAACCGCGCGTTTGATGATTGCGTTCGTCGTCGGAAGAGGGACGAACGAAAAGACGAGGCGCGCGTCGACGTCGACGCGGGTTCGCGGGTTCGAGCGCGTAAATTAAAGCTTGGTCGACAACTGGAGGCCGTACTTGTACTTCATCTGCGTCGAGTGACGACGAAAGAAAGCGCGAACGCGCGTCAGTCGATGATGCGAAAAAAATAACGCGCGATCGCGTCGGTGGTGCGAATGTTAATACTATTTATGGCGCATCGCGCACGGAACGCCGCGCGCGCCATCTTCGAGCATTCTTGATGTGGGCGACTCGCGGCAATCATCCGACCAGGAACGGCGCGGCGATTGTTTGACAAGAGCCGCCGAATCGGGTCGCGCGAACCCGACACGAGACGAGACGTGTGTGTGTGTGTCGTGCGTGCGTGCGTACCGTCTTGTCCACTTGCGCGCTGAGCGTCGCCGTCGTCTTCGGGATCAAGTTGCCGAGACTCGCGTGCACGGAGAGCGTCGGGTTGGCCTCGGCCGCCACCGGGTTGGAGACGACGGCTTTGAACGCGTGGCCGTCCATCTTCTTGGAATACCCGATCGTGGCCGTCGCCGCGGTCTTCTTGTACGTCACCTCGGCGCCGATGGTTTGCTTGTTGTCCAACGCAGTCACCGCGCTCGCCTTGAAAGTCTTGAATTGATCCGCCGCCGTCAACGCGTACGTGACGTCGCCTTGCTTGGATTGCGCGGCGACGGCGTACGCCAACGCCGAGCTCTTGACCGTGGCCATGGCCCCGATGGCGACGCCACCGCCGAGCGCATAGCACACGCTCGCATCAGCCTTCGGCGCCGCGTAGTTGGCGACGTCAGCCTTGACACCGAGCGCGCCGGCGACGAGAGAGGCGGACACCTTGAACGACTCGAGGTCTTGCACCGTGCCCCCGACGGAGAGCTTCCCGTTGGGAATCACGGATGGGAAAGACGCCGTCACCTTTGCCTTGGCGTCTTGGTTCAACTCGAGATCAATAACTTGATCGACGATCGTCGCGTTCACCTTCACATCGCCGCTCACGGCTTCGCCCTTTTGCGTGACGGAGCCCGACACCCCCGTGCCGTTCGCCTTCGTGTCGAAGGCGTACTTGTGGTCGTAGTTGAATCCTCCCGTGAGAAGATCTGCGCGCGACAAAAATCAAAAAACACACACAGAGAAGAAACCACTCGTCAATCACCGCTCATCTCACACCGCGCGCGCGTCGAATCTCGCGCCAACCCTCGCGCTCGCCGTCGCTCGCGATCGACGCTCGCCCTCGCGCGGGCGTCAATCGATGATGGAATCGCATTCCCCTCGTCCGCACACCCATCCCTCCACCGAGCGCGTCTCCCCTCGCGCACGCATCACGCACCCTTGGCGCTCTTCGCGATATCACCGTAATACTTCGCCATCTCGTCCCTCGTCCGTCGCCCACTATCGATCGAACCACGCGCGCGCGCAAACAAACGGATCAGTCGGTCGTCTTCGTCGGGTCGTCTCTCGTCGTCGGGTCGTCTCTCGTCGTCGCGCGTCGAACGAGCGTCGGCGCGTCGCACGGGTCGAGCGGTCGATCGATCGCGCGGTCGCGCGCGCACGCACGTTCGCGCGTCGGAGTATCGCGCGCGCGACCGCGACGCCTCGACGCGTCGGGACGTCGTCGAACGCACGCGATGGGCCGCGCGCGAGGGGGGGGGGTCGATGGAGGTTCGTGACTCGCCGCGAGGGTATAGGGGGAGGTATGCGATGGTCTGTGACGTATTGGTGATGATGTATGTACCGTAGACCCGAGGATTTTACATGTATATAAGGGGAGGTGTCGCGCGCGCGCGTTCGATGCATGATGAATTCGATGCATGATTGGCCGAGACGACGCGAGACGGTCGCGCGCGGGCGTGACGACGACGACGACGACGACGACGACGACGACGAGGATTGTGTGTGCGCGCGCATCGCGCGGTGTCGACGGCGCGCTTAGCGCGGGGACGCGGTGTGGACGCCGACCGCGTGGGGCGTCCGTGACGACGCGGGCGAGGCGGACGAGGACGATGGCGGTCGAGGGCGACGCCGCGGAGAAGCGCGCGCTCGTGCCCGTGGCGTTCGGAAGCGAAGAGATGGAGACGGTGATCGTCGTCGACGTGTTGCGACGCGCGGGGGCGCGCGTGACGCTGGCGGCGATCGGGGGTGAGGGTCCGAGCGGGACGACGGTGACGTGCTCGCGAGGCGTTCGGTTGGAGGCGGACGCGCGTCTGGAGGACGTCGTGGACGAGCGGTGGGACGTGATCGCGTTGCCGGGAGGGATGCCGGGGGCGCAGAACATGGCGAACGACGCGACGCTGCATCGAGCGTTGGAGAGACAGATGAGAGAGCGAGGCGCGCTGACGGCGGCGATGTGCGCGTCCCCGGGCGTGGTGCTCGCGGCGAAGGGTTTGTTGGATGGATTAGCGGCGACCGCGCATCCGGGATTCGTCAAGGATTTACCGGACGCGGCGAGCGCGAACGCGCGTGTGGTGGTAGATGGTGACGTCATCACCTCGCGCGGGCCGGGAACGGCGATTGAGTTCGCGTTGGCGCTCGTGGAGAAGCTCTACGGCGCCGCCAAGGCGCAGGAAGTCGCGGGACCGATGGTTTTACCGAGCGTCTCGTACGGAAACCGCGTGCCGAACGAGTGGCGTTTAGACGACGCCGCCGTGTTGGAGAATTAGTCTCCATCGGTGCTTTCAAGAATTCTTCACATTGACCACTTGTAAAACATCGTCGTCGTTTTTCGTCGTCTTCGTCCTCAGAGCGCGACTCGCCGCGCCATGGCGGAGGACGTCAATCCGGTGGCGGACGTCTTGCTCGAATTCACCCAGGCGCTGATTCATCACGTCATAATCGCGCGCGGCGCGTACGCGGACGACGGTTCGAGATCGACCGTGTACGGCGTGCGTCTTCGCGCGCCGCCGGCGAGCAGACGCGTCGAGGTCGAGCGCTTTTTAGAAGATTGTCTCTCGACGCTTCGCGCGCCGTTATCGAGGTGCGCGCGCGAGAGAGAGAGAGAGAGAGAGAGAGAAAGCGTGGAGACTGACCACGCGCGTCGGTCGATAGCGGCGTCGTGCGGCGAGTGTGCGTCGTGTTTACGAGAGATGGTCGATGCGTCGAGTCTGTCGCGTTCGACTTTCTGTTGAAACCGGTACCGTCACCGCCGAGCGACGCGCTCAAGGCGGAAGTTCGAGCGGCGCTGACGTCGATCGCGATGAAATTCGCGCTCGTGACCGAGGACGCGGGCGCGCGATCGCGCGACGGGGGCGAGGGGGGCGGGGCGTTGAAGTGGGAAGTATTGGCGGAGAGCGACGACGCCGACGTGGCGCGAGAGGCGCCGCCGAGCGGTTGGCGAGCGGACGACGTGGGAAAAAGGGGGGAGATCGATCGCACGTGCGACGTAGAGAACGGTGAGGTGGTGAAGATTAAATCCGTCTCAACCGCGGCGTTCGACGCGGCGATTTCGCTCGTCGTTCGCAGATAGGTGAACGTATTGAGTTGTTTGTTTTCGTTAAGAGTTAAAATTGCAACTCGATAGCGCGCGCGGGCTTTGTAACTGTAAACTGTATCAGCGTATGCGATCGGAGAAATGTCGAAACGTCGCCGACGTCTCATCGCTCCTGCGGGTCGTACGGGGTGACGGATCCGGTGCCGAAATTGACGACGCAGTCCACGAGACCTTCGCACGAACGTTCACCCAAATTTTCTTCAGGCTCGATGATTTGTTCGCACGTCTCCGTCTCCGGATCGCAGTTCTCATCACTGAAGATGACCATGGCCTCTTTCGTGGACGGCGATCGCAAACTGTTACCCGGTCGTTGGCAAAATTCCATCGTCTTCATGTGTTCGGCTTCATCGTTTCGCACGTTGACGAAGACGTCGTACAAGTTGTCAATCTTCGGTCGTCTTTGACCGCGATCGACCGTTTGAAACTCATCGAAGAGATACAAATCACCCTTAGTGTAGTACTGCACCGCCACTCGAGGCGGCGGCGTGGCTTTCAACACCTCTTCGTTGGCGGCGAGAAACTTGTCGTACGTCGCGTACGCGTGCGATTCCACCTGTTCAAGCAAGTTGTACGCCCACCTCGGCGACACCAAGTACTGCGCGACACAAATCCAGTAGTATGCCACCGCTATGTGCTGTGCCACGAATCGATCTTTCCAGAGCTCCGCGCCTCCGAGAGATTCCATGATGAGCAAGTGATGGTACTCGTTCATCGTCTCGGCAAAGTGCACCTTGAGGTAGTCCGCCTTTCTCCACCACCCGAACGTCTCGTATAGGTGCAACACCGACATGAAACTAAAATAAGGCACGCGCGCCACCGTCTCCAACGCGTGAAATCTCGCGTACGATCGCCCTCCGTACAACTCGTCGATGACGTTCACCGCCACCCCGATGAGTGCGCCGTTGATCGATCGCTCCACCTTGGCCCCGAATCCGTCTTCGCGCCCCGAAGATCCGACCGCGCCATCGCGCGCCGTGTTCTCGGTACCCTCCGTCGTCGACGACGACGCAGATGCGCGCATCGCGCGTGCACGCCTCGAGATCTTCGCGGGACACGCCGCCAACGCGTGCCCTCGCGCCTCGCGCGCCCATCTTCCTCGCGTCGCCGTCGTCGCGCGCGGCGACGACGCGCGCGTCGTCATCGTCGCGGAAATCATTCTTAGCGCGGTTGCGTCGCGCGTCGACGTATCGAGCGGCGCGCGTCGCGTCGTGGCGTCGTCGACGAATCCCCGGTGGTTGCGAGATTCTTTTCAAAAGATTCGTTCGGCGCGCGAGTGCGACGCGCGCGGCGAGTCGGGACGCGCGCGCGAGGGGTCCGCGCGTCGACGATGATGACTATCGGTGGTCGCCGCGCGCGCGGGGGCGACGCGTCGCTCGAGAACGTCGCGCGCGAGGACGACGAGGTCGAGGAAGACTCGCGACCGCTCTTGGGCGCGGGGACGTCGACAGCGTCCGCGTCCGCGCGCGGCGCAAGCGGGGAGCGCGACGGCGACGGTGATGACGACGAGTCGAGTGTGTCGATGTGCGCGTCGCTCGCGCGCGCGCTTCGCGCGCATCCCGTGGGTTTACTTGTGCTCGGCGGGACGGAGATGTGGGAGCGTTTCGGATACTACGCCGCGCGAGCGTTGTTGGCGCTGTACGTCGCGAAAACGCTGGAGGACCCGAACTTTGACGTCGATCGTGTGTTTGGAATGCGCGCGGTCGGTCGTTGGGCGAGCGGGTACGATTTCGCGTCGATAACGAACGCGAGCGACGCGACGGCGATGCGTGCGCGGTTGGACGCTGCAGAGGCGACGAGCGCCAAGGCGTACGGCACGTTCGCGTGTCTGGCGTACCTGACGCCGGTGTTCGGTGGAGTCCTGTCGGACGCTCTCTTGGGCGCGCATAGGAGCGCGGTGTTCGGGGCGTTGATCATGGCGTTGGGATACGCAGCCATGGCGAGCGAGTTGGCGTTTTTAATCGGGTTGGTGTTGGTGTGCGTCGGGAACGGGGCGTTCAAACCGTCCATCTCGACGCAATTGAGCGCCTTGTACGAGAAGAACGATCCGAAACGAGACTCTGGATTTTCTATATTCTACTGTTGCATCAATCTGGGTGCGTTCTTTTCTCCCATCATCGCCGGAACGGTTCGAGTGTATTTCGGATACGGCGCGGCGTTCGCGAGCGCCGCGGTGGGCATGTGGTGCGCGTTGGCGATTTACACGCTGAATCGCAAGTACGTGCTCGATGCGATGGTGGCAAATAGTTCCACGTCGATGGATAGGGACGAAGACGAAGAGCGCGCGCGAGGTTCGACCGCGGCGTCCGGAGGCGCCGGCGCTAAGCTTCGAGAGATGGTGCGCACGATGAGAGAAAATCCACACGTCATGCTCGCCGTGTCCATCATCTGCGTCGCCGGCGTGGGATTTTCAGTCGTATACGAACAGCAGGGGAGTTCACTGATGTTGTTTTCCGAAGAGCACATCGAGTTATACGGTTTGCCGACCGAGTTTGTTGCCGCGCTGAATCCGTTGCTCGTGCTCGTGCTCACGCCCGCGGTGACGGCACTGTGGGATTGGCAGGCGAAACACGGTACTGAACCGCATCAAATGACAAAGATAGCCATCGGATGCGGCTTACTCTCACTCTCGTTCGTGGTGTTGATGTTCGGTGCGCTACCCATCGATTCACACGCGTCTCCCGCGCGCGTGAGCGTTGTCTGGATAATCCTCAACCAGATTTTCCTCACCTCGGGAGAACTCTTCACGTTCCCTGTCGCGCTTTCGTACATCTCCAAGATCGCCCCGGAGAGACTACTCAGCGCCATCATCGGTCTCTGGTTCGGTTCGTCCTTTTTCGGCAACTACTTCAGCGGATTGGTGGGATCGACGTATCCCGAATTCACCACTCCGAGCGCCTTTTTCGCCGTGCTTGCCGCGCTCGCCGGCGCCATCGCCCTCGTCCTCGGCTTCGCGCGAGGACCTCTCGGACGTCGATGTCCCATGTGATCGCCCCACCCGTACCACCTTCGCTCGCGTAGATTGATTGATTGTTGTTGTGTGAACACCGCCTGTGTACTTTCGCTCGGCGTCGGCGTCTCGGGACGCGTCCCGAAGAGGATAGAGCGCGTTCTCCCACACTCGTCGCCATGGGGCGGACGAACGCCGCCGCGTTCCCCGCGACGCAAGAGCTCTTCAAAGCGCGTGTCGCCAGGCAGAGCGTCATCACTGCCGTCTTCGTCGCGCTCGTCGTCCTCACGCTCGCGGGCTCAAAGTTGGCGGATGTGACCGGATTCGTGAGCACGCGTCCGACGCGGCACTACGCCGCCGTCATCGACGCCGGGTCGACGGGCACGCGCTTGCACGTGTTCACGTTCTCGCGCGGTCGGTTCGGTGGGGAAGAGACGCTTCTAGGAGAGGCGTTTCACGCGGTCGAGCCCGGGTTGAAGTCGTACGGCGCCGACGCCGCGGCGGCGGCGGCGAGCTTGGACGGTCTCCTCGCGAAAGCGAGAGCCATCGTGCCCGCGCGCGAGCGCGCGAGCACGCCGTTGAGCGTTCGAGCGACGGCTGGATTGCGATTGATGCCGGAGGGTCGGGAGGCGGCGGACACAATCATGAAGGCGGTGCGCGATAAAATAGCGGCGTCGGGCTTTCACGCCAGGAGCGAATCCTTCGTCGGCGTCATGGACGGCGCGGACGAGGGCGCGCACGGGTGGGTGTCGGTGAACTATTTACTAAGGAATCTTGGCGGTTCTCCCGAGAAGACGGTTTCGATGGTGGATTTAGGGGGTGGGTCAACGCAAATAGCGTACGCGGTGGGCTCGCGCGCCGCGAAGGACGCGCCGGAAGGATACGTGCGAGAGATCCGGGCGATGTCGTCCACGTATTCGACGTACGTGCGCTCGTTCAAAGGGTACGGTCTCGTGGCGGTGCGCGCGAAAATCTTCAACAACGGCAAGAACGAAGACGGATCGCATCCGTGTCTGCCCGCTGGTTTCGTGGATTCATGCGAAAAGGATTGCTACGGCCTCGAACCCGGCGAGACGTACGCGGCGTTGGGATCAGGAGACGGAAGCGACTTTGATAAATGTCTCGCCGCGACGATTGGCGCGCTCGACGTGGGATCGACGTCCAAATCATGCGCCGAAAAGCCGTGCTCGTTCGCCGGTGCGTGGTCGACGCCGCGCAAGACGGCTCTCTACGTCATGTCCTACATCGTCGAGCGCGCCATCCAAAGCGGCGCCGTGCCTCCCCCGAAGGACGCGACGAAGATACTAAAAGTTTCCCCGGCGGACTTCAAGCGCGCCGCGTCGCGCGCGTGCGCCACACCGGCGGCTGAACTCGAAGACGCGTTTCCGCTCGCCGCGCGCGCCGGCGTCGACGTGCACTATCTGTGTCTCGACGTGACGTACATTTACGCCCTTCTCACCGCCGGTTACGGCGCCGCGGATGACGAGACGGTGCGCATGTTGGACAAGATCATGCACAAGCGTCAAGCCGTCGAGGCGTCGTGGGCGCTCGGCGATGGCATCGCCGTCTTGGGCGCCGTTCAATCCGCCTCGTATCGCGACTAGTCAGACTCTGTATCATCACTAGTATTTCACAACGTCGCTACAACTACCATTACTACTTTTACACGTCTCACTCGCCCTCTCTCCCGCCCGCGCGCGCCTCCGCCGCCGCCGCGTACGCGCGCTCGTACGCGCTCTTCCCGACCCCGGTCGACGCGTCCGTCAACGCGTCCCACGTCCTCGCCCGCGCTTCGTCCAACACCCGACCCTCGAGCTCGTGAAACAATGCGTCGACGAGTTCGGTCCTCGACCGAAGCCTCGCGCGCGGATCTCGAAGCGCGTGCGAGCCGCGCACGGCGAATTCGGTGAAGGTTTTCATCGTCTCATCTCGACGAAGCGCGTCGAGCGTCGACGCGCGGAGGGCGTCGAGGGTGCCGTCGCGACGGAGCGCGGTGATGACGTCGCGTTCGAGGTCGACGTCGCGCGTCGGCGGCGCGGGCGGCGGCGCGTCGCGAGGCATGGTGTGGCGAGAGACGCGGCCGAGGCGAGGCGCGAAGCCGAGCGGCGCGACGACGTCGATCTCGAACGGCGACGACGACGGTGGTGATGGCGTCGATGATTAATTACACAAACACTAGTACTGGTACAACACCGATGGGAAACGAGCGCTCGCGTTCACTCGGTGACGTTTTCGGGAGACGGTCCGACGTCGGCGTCGAAGAGTTGTCGATTCCATTCGAGCAACCACTTGCCGAGGGCGTAATAGAGCGCGCCGTGGCGAACGATGTACAGGAAGAGACTGAGCGCGCCGGCGCTCGGTCCGAGAGCCACGGCGTCGTGTAGCGTCTGCGCCCAATCGGTACCGTCGACGCCGAGGAGAACGGGCACTATGGCGTAGCGCAGCGGCGACGCGTTTTTCGGCGGTCGCACGCGCCACGCGTCTCGCCACGCGGTGTCGACAACCTCCATGTCTAAGCGCTGTCGCGCGCATCGCACGAGACCCGGCACGTGCAGACCGCCGTAGAGAAGGTTTACTTCGTCCACGCCGGGTGATTTGAACGCCTTTTTCACGCCGTCCATGGCGACGTCGTTTCGGCGAGCGACGAGGACGGGCTCCGCCGCGCCGCCGCCCACGGGACCCTCAGCCTGTGCGCTGACGATCATCTGTGCGAACGCCAATCGGCGCGCGCTCTCCAAGTCTCCAGACGCGCAGCAGTCCACCATGGCGCCCAAGACGTTGGACGGCCGTCCTCCCGCCCACACCCAGTCGAGCAACAGCAAGTGCGCCTCGGGACACGGCACGAACCAACAACTGAGCCGCGCGATGATTTTACCCGGATCACCGCCGCTCGCGCGTCCGAAGGCGGTCACCACCATCGCCTCGACCGCGGGCGGTAACGCCTTCCTTCCGCTCGTCACCGCGCTCGCGTTTTTGTTTCGCGCCGTCGACGCCGCGCGCATCGATCCGAGTTCGCCCGCCTCCTCTCGCAACGCGAGGAGCTCCTCTCGTGTCACATCCGCGACGTAAAATCCCTCATATTTTGCATCCAACGCGTCCATCTGCGCCATCAAACCGTGCGCTCCCGCCAATGCGCGCGCCTCGGGCGTCGGCGCCAAGTCCACGCTCAGTCGCCACAGTTTCAAATCGTCCTCCGACGCGCACAAATTCTCCCTCGACGTAATCAACTCCGTAAGCGTCGCGCTCGTCGACGTCGCCAACCGACGCTGTCTTCCAAAATCTGCCGCTAAATCTTCGTAATACGCCGCGTCGCCGTAATGCACCAGCGCGCACACGCGAAGCGTCCTCGCGTCGTCGTCGGCGTGTCTCGCCCGCAGCGTGAGTTCAGCCGATTGTAAACGCCACGAATCGTCCTCGTCGTCTCGTACCAAACGAAGGTACTGTCTCGCGCGATGTCGTCGTCCGCGTCGTCGTCCCCACCGCGCGACGACCGGCGCCGACGCCGACGCCGACGCGTCGCGATCGTCTTCCCACGAATCAAAGTCCGCACCCTCATCTTCTTCTGTCGCGCGCCCGCGCGTCGTCCCCACCGCGTCTCGCGTCGCTCGAACGCGCGGCGCGAGCTCGCAACGCTGTCGTCCTCGCGCCGGCGTCGTCGCGCGCCCGACGCCGACGCCCCCGACGCCTCCGCGCGTCGTCATCGCGCGTCGTCGTGTGCCGTCCCCGCGGTTGGCGCCCCGACCGTACTGTGGTATATCGAAAAGCGATCATTCACCACGAGTATGTCCAGTATTATAAAAAACATCCCTAGGGTTTAGACATATACGTGACGAGTCGCGACTCGTCGTGGTGATGGACTCTCTCTCAAATTGGTGTTACAAGCGCGCGTCGCGACGACGCGCGTCGTCACACGGACGCGCGTCGCGACGCCCGAGCGCGCGATGCGGTCTCGAGAAAACGAGCGCGCGTCTCTGTTGACGCGCGGCGACGCGCGCGACGCGCGCGGACGCGCGTGCGATGGAACCGGGGATGTCGTGCGCGTGACACACTCGAACGATGATGATGATGTTGGCGCGCGCGCGCGCGACAACGCGGGACGCGAGGACGTCGAGGCGGCGGTCGGGTCGAGAAGAGATCGTCGCGGTGACTGTTCGTGGTCGACGCGCGGTGTCGTGAGCGCGTTGGCGTGCGCGGCGGTGGTGGCGGCGATGGGCGCGGCGACGACGCGATCGGCGTCCTCGGACGCGACGCGCGCCGACGCGAGACTCGGCGGCGAGGTGGAGGATGCGGATTTAGGACGCGCGGGCGGACGTCGAGCGAAAGTGAAACAGATATACTCGATGAATCCGCAGGGTAAGACGGATCTCCTGGCGGTGGCGGCGGGTATGGATCCGGTGGCGCACGCGTACCTGCCGGACGCGTTTCATGGATACGACGTGACGCTAGACGTGGCCAAGTTCGCGCACCCACCGGTCGTGAGCAAGTCCAAGACGGGGTTCACGATGTGCATAGACATGCCGAAACAAAACTGGGACTCGGTGTACGCCAAAGGGTTCGGGATGTTGTTTCGCCCCGGGGTGTGCGTGGAGAAGATCAAGATTGGGTGCGACGACGCCGACTCGGACGTGCGGGTGTTCAGCCAGTCTGGATACCTCTGGCGCGGCAAGCGCAAGAATAAGGACGGCGAATATTTGAAACCGGAAAAAACGCACCCCGGTCAGGTGGATATTTACTTTGCTCACGAAGCCGCGGGGACGTTCGGCGGCGACTTGCGTTCGCCCAAGGTGATCAACAAGTTTGATTACGTGGCGTATTTCGATAAGAGTAAGTCTGCGATTTGGTGGCCCTTCGGGCCGACTCTGAACAGTATGACGGAGAGTTTCCCCGCGTACACCCTGCCGCACTCGGAGCGCATCCCGGGCGTGGCGTGGATAGCCATCGATTGTCTGCCACCGCGACCGGGGATCCTCGCGCACATCGCCGAGTACTTTCCGGTGTTTTCCATGGGGACGTGCATGCACAACTACAAGGCGCCCAAAAGGTTACCGGGCCGAGGAGTGGAGAACATCGTCTATCAAAGCAAGATGGCTCGGTACATGTTTTATTTCGCCATGGAGAACGCCGCGGCGTGCGAGGGATACATGACGGAGAAGGTTTGGATGGCGCTCTCGCGAGGCTCCATTCCGATTTACACGGGTGCGTCATCCATCGCCGACATGATGCCCACGAGAAACTCGTACATCGACATTCAAAATTATGATAGCATCGAGGATTTAGTCGAAGAGCTCTACGCAATCGCGCACGACGAGCAAAAGTACGCGAGTTACACCAACTGGCGTTACCAACACCCGAGCGAGTGGTCGGAGGGATTCCGCAAGCTCTTGCGCGTCATGAGCACGGATATCAAAGTCGGCGTGTGCTCCGTCCTTCAAAAGGGCGACGCGGTGTACCCCAAGGCGGAGCCCATCAAGGGCACGTGCGAACACAAAAGAATCTTCGGCAAGGCGCCACAGGCGTGGACGCTGCATGACATCGACAGACCACGTCCCAGGGATCCGACTGAGTTTCTTGAAGTCGTCCCGTGCTCTGAGGAGCACGATCCGACAGACGAGTGCTTCAAATGGCGAGACAAGCCGATCGGCGGTCAGGCGTTCGTCTCGCCGCAGGAGAAACGTCGACGCGTCGCCGATAGACACGCCGAGACGACGGAGGCGAAGGCGAACGCCGAGGCTGAGGAGGCGGCAAAGGAGAAGGCTGAGGCTGAGGCTGAGGCGGCGGCAAAGGCCGAGGCCGAAGCGAATGCTGAGGCGGACGTGAAGGTGAAGGCCGAGGTGGCGGCGAAGGCGAAGGAGGAGCAACTCGCCGCGCCGGCGCCCGTCGTCAAGGAACCAAAGCCGGCGGTACAACAACCGGCGGCGCGGCCCGACGATGCCGACGACGGTGATGATGACGACGATGACGACGATGACGACGATGACGATGAAAAGACCCTGCCGGAACGCCGACGCGCCAGACGCGCCGCCAGACGCGCCGCCGCCGCCGAGAACAAATCGTCGCCGCGACGCGACGCCGCCGACGACGCGTCGACTTAGGACGACGACGGTCGTCGTCGACGCACCGGTGCGACGAACACACCGAGTAAATCGCACGTACGACACGACATCACCCACCAGAGTTGATAACACACACACGAATCGATACTCTCTCGACGTAGCGCGCCCTCGCCTTCGCGCGCGTCGCCTCGCCCTCGCCCCACCCTCCACACCTCGCCGTCTCTACCGATGGGCGCCCTGCGCCTCTCCTACGCCTGGGAGCGCGTCATGACGCTCTTCCTCCCCGCCCTCGTCGCCGCGCGCGCGCCTCGCGCCGCGCCGTCGACGCCCTCGTCCTCGTCCTCGTCGACACCGCGACGACGATCGCCGACCGACGACGCGTCCGACGACACCGCGACGACGACGGACGACGATCCCACCGCGCTCGGCGACCGCGCGGCGACCACATCGACCGCGTCGACGTCCGGCGCCCCGTTCGCCGAGGCCGTGCGCGCGGTGGGCGAGGATGCCATGACGCGCGTCTTTGCGTTTCGAGGCGACGCCATGTCGCCGACGCTTCGAGGTAGAGATGGCGGCGCGTCCGCGTCGTTCTCCGCGTCGATGGATGAATACATTCTCGCGCGACGTCTCGCGCACCCGTTTCGAAGCGCGTCGGTCGGGGACGTCGTCGCGTTCGCGCACCCGACGGATTCTTCGAGGACGCTCGTGCGGCGCGTGAGCGCGACGGAGGGCGACGAGCTCGTGGACGCGGTGAACGCGAGCGTGTACGTGGTGCCGAAAGATCACGCGTGGGTAACGGCGGACGCGGACGCGATGAGTGAGGAGGGTGGACGGTTGAGACACGAAGATTCGAGGACGTTCGGGCCGGTGGAGGCGCGCGCGCTCGAGTGGCGCGTCGTGTACGCGTTTCGAGGCGAGACGGATCACGGCGCGGTGGAGAATAGTCCCGAGGCACTCGTCGCAGACGCGCCCGTGATCGAGGCCGAGTTGGAGAACGCCAAGAGGGCGCTTGGGTGGTCGTCGGGGTGAGTGAGTGTGCGCTACGTAGTGTATATTTTTTGTGTAACATCGACGTCGCGGCGGCGCGGCCGCGGCCGCCGCGTTCGCGTTCAACTAACTAACTAACCTATTTTTGCCGCCGTTCGTAAATCTGTATGAACGTCTCCGCAAGCGTCACTTGTTGCGGCAACACCTCCTGCACGAGTAAATCTTGAATCTCGTACCACGCGTTCTCCGGCGCGTGAAACGCGTGCGCGCGGTACGAGCCGTTTTCGGGCGTCCCGTCGTGCGCCACGTTGGCGATTAAATCGTACGTCGCCGACATCTCGTCGCCGGCGGGCACGGGGATGTGCGCGGCGAGGTTTAATCCACGGGTCGGAAAGGTAACGATGGTGGGATTTTTCTCGACGAAAAAGTTATTCTTGGCGAACCTGGAGACGACGACGACGAGGTACGGCGGCAACTCGCGCAACCGGTACCGTTTTCGCGTCTTGGGATCGACGGTGACGCCGTCAAACTTTTTCAACAATTTGTGCTCGAGAGACACTTGCGGAATGATTTTCTTCTCCATGACGTCCTGGAACAAAGGCGCGTCCGGGAGGTCCACGGTGAGCGTGAGAAACGGCACGACTTTGTTTGCCGCGTCGGCGTCGTCCGCGTCCGCGTCGAGGATTTCGATTCGCCCTCGAAAACACGACTCGACGACGGAATTCGTCTTGTTCTTCTTCTTTTCATCCTTGATGAGTTCGTTGAGAAGCCATCGCGTGAACTGCGCCGCATCGCCGCTCATCAGGGACGCACCCGTCTTATCCGCGCGTTCGCGCGCGGCGCGCGCGAACTCGTGCGGACTCGAGTGCCCCTTGAAATTTTTCGCGTTCCAAATCTTCTTCGTCAGCGACGACAGGGCGGCGAATAAAGACGAATCCTCGGTATCGTCGTGCAGCAACAGCGCGCGACGCAACAGAGACACGCGATTGAGCGCTTGCAACACCGCGCTCGCCCCAAAATCTCTCGCCGCCGCTTCGCCGCCGCTCGTCGACGCGTACGCCGCGGAGACTCTGTTCAACCCCACGCACCCGACCAAAAATTCCGTCCCATCCAACGCGCGACGCCACGTCGATCGCCGTTCCAGCGTCTCCCGCACGTACGTCTCCGCGTACGTCGGCCGCAACACGTCGCGAATCCGCCGCAACGCCGCCGCCGACTCTCCCTCGTCGCTCGTCACCTCGTACCCGTCCGGCAAACACCACGTCTTCCCGTCTCGCAACCGCATGAACAGGTGATGCGACGACTCCAACGCGTGCGCGTACGCGTGCGTCGACCGCCCTCGCCCCGCGTAATACTTCCCACACGTCAAACACGCGTACACGTTGATCGGGGACAGGGACACGGCGCACTTTTTCTCAAAGTCGAAATTCCCGAGCGTGTGCGGGTCGATCGTGTCCAGGTACGGACACGCGACGACGTTCTTCGCGGCGGCGCGGTCATCGCTCGTCACCGTCGTCGTCGTCGCCTTCATCGTCGCGGGTGCGTCGCCGTCGTCCTCATCATCCCCTCGCGCGCGTTTCCTCCCCATCGAGTCCCACCCACCCGTCGTCGTCCAAGTCTCCCCGTCTCCCGTCGCGCGTCCGTCAGTCTCGCCACCGCCCTTCGGTCGTCGTCGACTCATCGTTCAGTCGTCCACCCGTGTCCCTCGTCGAGTCGTCGTCCCTCGTCGTCTCGCCTCGCGCCTCTCCCCTACCCTCACACACCCATAACTTTCACGCGGGTGATACACGTACGCACGGTCTTCTACATCCCACACGTCACGTGACACTATCGAATGATTCTGCATACACACAGCGCACGAATAACATGTGCGATTGGCGGAAGCACGCATTGCCGATCACAAATCTCGAAGAACGCGATCGCTGCGACCTCACACGTCGAGCGGTTCTTTGTAGTGTAGATGGTTATCACGGCAGGCTTTCACCCTGTAGACCTGGGTTCGAATCCCAGCAGAGAAAAATTTTTTTGATTCGATGTGCGTACGGCGTCGGCTCGCGTGACTCGAAGGCGAGCGCGGCGCGTGACGGGGGTAAAGTTTCTCTCGCCTCGCGCCCGGTGGTGAAGCGCGACGTGCGCATGTTTTTGTGTGGGCGACTGTACGTGTGTTCGTTACACCTTTATGTCGTTTTCGTTTCTTGAGTTCTAACTCGCCGATTTCGCGATTTTGTCCCGGAACGGCGACGCGAGTCACGGAGGGAGCGGGGGCGATTCGCTTCCCCATCCAATGGGCGTCGCGTCGTCGTCGGCGGTGGGTGAGGGTGAGGGTGAGGACGCGCGCGCGTCGTCGTCGTCCGTGGACGCGACGTCGCGCGAGGGCGAGGGCGAGTCGAGCGCGCGCGATGCGACGACGGAGACGACGGAGACGACGGAGACGACGATGCGGTTCGTTGAAGAGCTCGAGGATGGATCGACGCGCGTCGTTCGTCTCTTCGACGACGACGACGACGACGGGCGCGATGAAAACGACGCGCGAAGTCGCTCGAGTCCGCCCGCGGTGCTCGAACGGCGCGTGGCGATGAAGGCGCGGGAGACGCGTCCCGGGTGGTCGACGACGTGGACGCGCGTCTACGACGCGGCGCGGCACTCGAGCTCGTTTCGAGGACGCGGTGGGATGCTCGAGCGGTGCGCCGGACGAGGAGCGGTGATGCTGGTGATTTCTCCGCGACGGACGGGGACGTCGTCCGGGGATGGCGGCGTCGAGACGGCGTCGAGACTGTACGCCGGCGTGTTTTCGCCCGAACTCCCGGCGACGCCTCGACACGATTTTCGAGGCGACGACGCGTGCGCCTCGTTTCGCGTCGACGCGAACGACGACGTCATCGATACCTCCGGTCCGTCATCGACGCCGCTGTATTGCGCGTACGGGTACACCACTCGTCCCAACGGCGTGGGATTATTCGGCGTCGTCGGTCGACACGCGCTCTTCCTCGACGAGTCGCTCGAAACGGGCCACGCCGATTACGGCGCGCGCGCGTTCGACGCGGCGAGGATCGAGGTGTGGACCATCACGTCCTCCGACGCATCGACGCGAGCACCGACCGCGACCGTTCGCGCGTCGTCGTCATCGGCCGCATCATCCGCCGCCGCGCGCCGACGCGCCGACGCCCTCTTCGACGCGCGGTTCGCCGCGTCGTCCATCGCCGCCGACATCGCCGACGCCTCGCGCGGGTGATCTCATCGATTCGTGCACGCACTGATTCATTCATATCGATTCATAGAGACCTACCTTACTTTCGCGCGCCTCTCTCTCTCTCTCTCTCTCCCCTCACACCTCGACTCGTAACTCGACGTCGTCGTCGATCATGACCACCCTCTCCCACACCGATGACGAGTGGGCGGGCGTCGACATCTCCTGTCGACGCGGCAACGACCACGACCCATCCTGGTTCGCCCCTCTCGCCCACCTCCTCGACGCCGGTGCGACGTACGACCTCGTCATCGTCGGTGCGGGCATCTCCGGGTGCGTCTTTGCCCAACGCGCGAGCGAAGAGCTCGGATTGCGCTCGCTCATCGTCGACAAGCGCGATCACATCGGGGGGAACTGTTACGATTTCATCAACGCCCGAGGGTTTCGCGTCAGTCAGTACGGCGTGCACCTGTTTCACACCTCGCACGAGCGCGTGTGGACGTACGTCAATCGATTCGGGGAGTGGACGCCGTACGAGCACCGCGTGCGAGGCGCCGTGGAGCGGGAGAAAGACGGCGAGTACGCGCACGGTGGACGACGATACGCCGTCGTCCCGGTGCCGCCGAATCGAGACACGATCAATCGGTTGTTCCCGGAGAGTGTGCCGGAAGATGGAGGGTTGAAGACGGATGAAGAGACGCGCGCGTGGTTGGACGCGCGGCGGCGGGTAGGGGACGTCGAGGCGCGAAACGGCGAGGAGAGCGCGATGGCGAGGGCGGGTGTGGAATTGTATGAGGCTATATTTAAGCATTACACGAAGAAACAGTGGGATAAGTATCCCGAGGAATTGGACGCGAGCGTCTTGGCGAGGATTCCCGTGCGAGAAAACGTGGACGATCGATACTTTTCCGATCCTCGGCAGGCGCTGCCGACGCACGGGTACACGCGCGTCTTTGAAAACATGATCATGGGGGATCCGAACATTACCGTTCGTTTGAATGTGGATTTTTTCGAGCATCGAGAGGCGTTGCAAAAGATGGCGAACAAGTACGTCGTCTTCACCGGACCCATCGACGCGTATTACGCGTCGCAGGGGTTACCGAAGCTCGAGTATCGAAGCTTGCGCTTCGTCGAGGAGTATCACGCCGCGCCGCCGGGCGGGTTTTATCAACCGTGTTTACAGCTCAATTACCCCGGACCCGAGGTGGAACACACGCGCATCGTCGAGTATAAACACAAACCCACGCAACCGCGTCGGGCGCGCGAGCACCCGGGGACGGTCATCTTCAAGGAATACTCGTGCGATCACGGCGAACCGTATTACCCCGTGCCCAATCCGGCGAATCGCGAACTGTACGAAAAGTATCGCGAGATGGCGTCCAAGGAACCGGGCGTCGTCTTCGTGGGGCGTCTGGCGTCGTACAAGTACTTTAACATGGATCAGGCGTTTCTCAACGCCTTGGAAATGTTCGACGAGGTGCTAGGCGGCGAAACGCCGTCGGCGACGACGGAGTGATCACCGGCGCGCGAGACGAACACGCAACGAAAACGAAACGAAAACGAAACGAAATCTTACAGTAAACGCGCAGCAGCACCATCATTTGCAAGTAGAAATAGGAATAATTATGAACATATTTACGTAGAAAGCTACAACAATGCTGTGTATCATGCGTCGTCGACGGCGAACACCGTCTCTTCGGCGCACGTCGCGTTGTTCGGGTTGCGCACGGCGCACTGGTATCGCGCCATGAACGTGCTCACGATGCTTCGCCTGATCAAATCTTCGTCCAGAGGCGTGTCGTCACCGAGCGCGGATCGATCGGCCTCGAGCTTTTCCAAATCCTTCTCCGAGTGCACCTTGTCGGTGCACAACACGGCGTCCTTGTACTTGACGTAGCACTTGAGACGAGCGTTGACGGCGAGCATGCCGCCCATCTTGCCGAACCCGCAGCACGCGTGCATGGAGGTGAACTCGGGAAGGTGTTTGATGACAGAGGGAGATGCCCAATCGTCCTGCCCTTTGAACTTGGGGTTGCAACCGGTGCCGTAACCCACCGGAAGCTGGGCGGATCTGACTTTGTGGTCGCGAACTGCGAGCTGGATGGCATCCTTCAATATGCTTTGCTCCATGTTGCCCGGTCCGTGGTTCAGACTCGACTGTTGAACCTCCAACATCTCGGGCGTCGCTCGCATGTAAATTTGGCCAGAGTTGAAGGACCAGGGAGAGCCAGTCGTGTCTGGATTTTTCTTCTCCGCGCCGGCGTAGTACTCGAGATAGGAGCGATAGTCGCGTTGGTAAAAGATGGTCGCCTGGGGATCCGTCTTTTGAACAGCCACAAGATCGGGAACCTTGAATAAGATGACATCGGCATCGAAGATGAAAAAGTCGACGCCCGCGACGAGCAAGCCCAACTGAATCTTTTGCTTCATCCAGGTGAGCGTCACGTATCGCTGTTCTCGGCGCAAGTGGTCGAATCTGTGACCGTCAACCCACTTGATGCAATTCAAGCCGTCCTTTTCGCACTGTTCGTGCGCCTCCATGTCAAACGTGACAACAACGTATCTGTTCATGAAGCAATGTTTATCTTTTACGTTCATGATGGCGACTTGGAGAATTTTATAGTTGTGCGTGTCGACGCCGGAGATGAAGATGGTGTTCGACGGAACACACGTGGACGGCGCCTTGGCAATCTTGGAGACGAAGGGTGCCAAGTCTTTACCCATGTACTGGCACTCGCTTGAACTAATTTTGTGGGGCTCGATGAAGTTTGACGTGGTGATCGCGTTGTCGAAACCCGGCGGAATGACGGGCTCGCACGCCCAACCTCTGCCAGCTTTTTGAAAGGTGTACGCGCCGAGATCCGATGCCTCGTCGTCTTCTTGTTCGGTCTCCGTCATCGACGACTCTTCCGTGGCGGCGGGCGCATCGTCGGACGCGGATGCATCGGACGCGTCGTCTTCGGCGGCGTCATCTCTCTTTTCCCGCGCGGCGACGCGTCTCGCCTTGCGCGCAACCCTCTTCCCGACTCTTCTCTTCCCGAGCGTCGCCGGCGTCTCACCGAGTCGAGCCGCGCGCGTCATCGTCGCCAACGCCGATCCCTCGCCCCATCCTCCGACGGTCATCGCCGCGAGCGCGCCGCACGCGACGACGCACACCGCGCCGATCGCCTTGGTCACTCGGCCTCGACGATGGGTGTTACCATCGCGCGCGCGATCGTCGCTTTCGAGGAGCGCTGATTCTTCGTCCATCGTCGCCGCGCGCGTCGGCGAAGTCGACGCTCGTCGACGACGCGCGTCGTGCGCGGGCACGAATGGCGCTTCGTCGCGCGGAACGTCCGCGCGCGTCCGATGTCTCGGGAGACGCATCCCACTGTTTCGTCGCGTGACGCTTAAATATGCGCGTCGCCTTGGGAAGGAGAGGAGAGCACGGGCGCACCGCGCGGCGGTCTCGCGCGAAAACGGTCGGTGAAGTACTTTATATCTTATTCATATCTTATTCGTAAAGTGTGGAGCCGGGCGTTCGATGTGATGACGTCGCGGGTGACGCGGCGTCGACGCGAGAGCCGTCCGGTGACAAAAAAGAGGGGCGCGCGTCACGCGGCGTGGAGGCGCAAATCGCGACGGTGCCAACGTCAAGAGAAACGATGGCGCGTCTATCGCACCGGAGTAGTGGTGTCCGCCGGAGTGTCCGCCGGGGTGGCGGTGTCCGTCGGAGTGTCCGCCGGGGTGGCGGTGTCCGCCGGAGTGTCCGCCGGGGTGGCGGTGTCCGCCGGGGTGGCGGTGTCCGCCGGAG
>Ga0181573_10000034_pt1 | contig 124185 bp, 72 predicted proteins | sample 101ome_25_FD_148643 | JGI IMG/M metagenome (GOLD analysis project Ga0181573, IMG submission 148643) | Coastal salt marsh microbial communities from the Groves Creek Marsh, Skidaway Island, Georgia - 101409BT metaG (spades assembly) | ecosystem: Environmental > Aquatic > Marine > Intertidal...
GGGGGGGTGCTTTGGGGCTTCGCCCCCCCCCTTCCCCCCCCCCCCCGTCGTGCTTTGAGCAGAGCGGAACGGCCCACCACCCCCCTGCGCGCGCTTAGCAGCGTCGTTCCCGTCGCCGACGCGGCGATCGAGGGCGGCCGTCTTCCCACGCGCCACGACTCTCACGACGTGGCCTCGCTCGTGCGGTGACTAGGAGCAGCATTTTCGCGATATTTTCGATAGTTCCCATGTATCACGCGATCGTATTTGGCCAGATTTTTCGCCCTGCGCGCGGTTCTAGGCGCAGCGAGGCGAGAAACGCGGAGGTGTCGACCGCCAAGCGGAGTTGCCGCCTCAGGCGTCTGCTGTCCGACTTCCGCGCTCGACCTCCGACCCTCTCAGGTTCTCCTCACCTCCCGCTACACCTTATGTAGAGAGACAAGACTCCATCTCCCTCCTCTCCGCGCCTACTTGCCGTCCTCGCCGCTCGACGACCCCGTCCTCGCCCAGCTCCTCGGCCCCGCTGTCGGGGGCAAGGGCCGCCTGACGCGGTCGGGCCTCTCTGGCCTCAAGGTCGCCGCGCTCCGGGCCGCGGCCGCGCATCTCGGGGTCGACCTCGGCGGGATAGACCCGGGCGCGGCGCCGAAGCCGGCCCTCCTCGCCGCTCTGACCACTGTCCTCCTCGAGGACGGGGGCGGCCGGGCGTCGCCGGCCTTCGGTGCCACGGCCGCTGCCGCCCCGTCGTGGTCGCCGCCGCCAACGCCGGCGCCCGCCTCGTCGGCCGCCGCGGTCGTCCCATCGCCGTCTATCGCACTTCTTTCTCCGCTGGAGCCCCTCATTCCTCTCCCCCCCCCGCCCGCGGATGCCCCCACCCGCCCATCCCAGTTCACAGGCACCGCGGCGTGGATGAACGTCGGCGATGATGCCGAGGGTGCCCCCGGCGCCCCCCCGCCTCTTCTCGCCTCCGCCGCCGCCGGACACGCCGAGGCCGCCTCTGCTACCGCCCTCCGCGATGCTGGCGCTCTCGGAGCGCCTCGGACCGTCCGGGACGGCGCCACGGGTCTCGACCTCACCTGGCTCGGCACGAGCAGCGGCAGCCCCACCGCGCAGCGCAACGTCTCGTGCTGTTTGCTGCGGGCGTCGCGTCGGCGCCCCAACCGGCACCCCCAAGGAGGATCTCTGTGGCTGTTCGACTGCGGAGAGGGCACGCCGCGGCAGCTGGCCGACGAGCGGTTGGGGGCGCGCGGGGGGGGGGGGGTGGGGAGATGTCGGCGGCGCAGGAAGAATCGGAGCAGGTGCGGAGCGAGCAGGCGGCGGCTGGAGCAGTTGCCGGCTTCGACCCCGCCGACATCACCCGAATCTTCGTCACGCACTTGCATGGAGACCACTGCTTCGGTCTTCCCGGCACCCTAACCCTCATCGACGAGGCCCGAAGGGTTGCCGAGTCAGAGTTGGGGGGGGGCGTCGAGTCGGTCCGGCACCCCCGGAGGGACGACGTCGTCGAGGTGTGCGGTCCGCCGGGCCTCGCGCGCATCGTGCTTGGGGGGCTCGGGCCCGCCGTGGCGGCGAACCGCGCGGGAGGAGGTGGTGACGACGACTTTGGGGCTCTTGGCGGCTTCGCCACCCGCGTTCGAATCACCGAGTTTGTTACGTGTGCTGAGGACGCAAGGCCCGATGCTCCGGCTGGGCTCAGCGGTCTTCTCACCGTGCGGCGGCTCGCTCCCGACGCCGAATCGTTGGGCACGGGGAGCGGTGAGGGCGAGGCGTCGCAGGGGGACGCTACGATGAACATGGCGAGTTCTCCGCGGGGGGCGGGGGATGCGCCGTCGTGGGCGGGGGACGTGCCGGCCGCCGCGGTGGAGCGCGGGGAGGCTCTTGCGCCGTCGCCGTCGCCAAGGACGGAGCCGTCACCGTCTCCGCCGCCGCCGGTTCCGGCGCCGGCCCCCCTGCGGACTCCCGGCCGGTCGGCTCGTCGCATCCCTTTCCGGCGAGCGGGCCCCGCCGGAGGGGCGGGGCTCGCCCCCCCCCCCGGCGGAGCTCCCCCACCATGGGGCGCCTCGGCCGGCGGTGTCGGCGCCCCCCCCCCCGGCCCTGGGGCCCCCCCCGCGCCCCGCCCCCCCCCGCCACCCGCCGCCCTCGGGCCCCGAGGGGACGGTCTGAGCGACTCTTCGTCCTCCAGGGGGATCCAACAGCCCTCGTGGCTGTTGGACCCCCTCTCGGGTACCGACCCAGACTCCTTCTCCGACGGCCCCGACGAGATCGCCGCCGACGACGACGACGACAACGGATTCGAGCGCGCGACGAGTGGCGACGGGCGGGGCCGTGGTGGTGCCGCCCAGGGCCGAGGCGGCGGCCGCGGCAGCGGCGGCCGCGGATGGGGCCGCGGCAGAGCCGGGGGCTACAGTGGCTATCGCCCTCCCCGCGGCGCCCCCTACCGCCTCGAAGAGGCGTGCGCAGCCATTCCCCGCCGTCTTCAAGACGAGCGGAGGCGGTACCGCGGTCTGGACCGGCTGACGTGGACGATGCTGTGCGAGGGGGGGTTTGTCGTGCGGGCGGCGCGACTGCTGCACCGCCTGCCTTGCTGGGGGTACGTGGTGGACGAGCCTCCCTATGAGTTTGGTGCTGCGGAGGGAGACGACGAGGCCTCTTTCGCTGCCACGGAAGACGCCTCCCCCAGGGGTCGTCGCGTCGTCGTGCTAGGAGACACGCACTGCAGCGAGCACCTGGCCGCGATGGCGCGCGAGGCCGACGTCCTCGTCCACGAGGCGACCTTCGCCGACGGGCAGGAGGGAAAAGCGGCCCGGGCCGGGCACAGCACGGCGCGCATGGCGGGACGATTCGCCGCCTCGGTGAACGCCCGGTCGCTGGTGCTCACGCACTTTTCGCCGCGGTTCGCAGCCGACATTGGGGACGGGGGGGCGCGAGGACACGGCGAGGCACACGACGTGGGGTTGCTGCGGCGTCAGGCCGAGGACGAGTGCCGCGAGGGGGGGACGCGAGTGTTCGCCGCATCGGATTTCTTCACGTTCAAGGTGCGGGCACGGAGTGGGCGGCGGTTGTAGTCGGGGCTCAAGGGCAAAGGGCGAAGACGGGGGACGCGGGGGTCGCGGCGTTGGCTGAGTTCAGTCCAGGCTCGAGCCTCGCCGCGCCGCGCCGGCCACGACAGGGTGCGGTAGACCTCGTTGCTCGTTGGTTCTCCGCCACACCTCAACCCCGCTTCCTTCCCGCGTCCGCATAAGCGAAAATGCCCGCCCCTCCGCCGTTCCCGCCGGCCCCCGCCGAGGGCGAGGAGTACGGCGAGGAGGAGCTGGACTTCAACGAGGACGAGGCGCCGGCGAGTTCCTTCCGCTGAAGCTCCCAGCTCGGCCCCGTCGAGGACGAGATCGAGCGCGGGAGAGGGCGGGCCCTTTTCGCTGCGCCGCCGGGCCCTCTCCGAACGCTCCCAGGCTCCGACGAGACGGTACGTCCGTTTTCACCGACGTATACGCGTCATTTCGTCTCCTGGGCCGCCAGATTGAGCGTCTCGTGACCCGGGAACGCGACTAGAGTGTGCGCTTGGTGGGCCCCGGCCAGGCCCGTCAACTCCTTCTCCGCCGCTCCCCGCCCCCCCTCATCGCCTTTCCTGCGAGCTCGACGTCATTTCTGGTCTTTCTGCTCCCCTCGCGCGCCGCCCTTCGTCCCGGCGGCTCGGTTACACCCCATCGCCTCTCGTTCCACCCCTTCGGCCTTGCCTTTGCCCCTCCGCCCGTGACTAACTGCCACCGCTTCTTCCCATTCAGGTCGGAGCTGCCGCCGAGGCCGCCGCCGCCAAGGGGGACACGTACGCCGGCGCCGCGTCGATCGGGTGGCGCGAGTTCGCCATCAAGGAGGAGTTGCTCAAGGCCATCCAGGCGAGGGGCGGGTGGAGCGGGCGTTGGCGGTAGTGGCTCTGCACTCTCTGCGCTCCTTCGCCGCGCTCTTTGGCTTCTCGGCGCGCTCCGACCCATCAACCACCCGAAACCGCCCCGACCGCTACGAACATCCCGGACGCTCTTTCCACCTGCCCCGCAGGAGGCTGGCTGGGAGCACCCCTCTGAGGTTCAGCAGCAGTGCATTCCTAAGGCGGTGGCCGGGAGTGACATCGTCTGCCAAGCCAAGGCCGGTCGCGGAAAGACGGGCGTCTTTGTCATCTCGCTGCTGCAGCAGCTTGACGTCGTCGAGGCGTCGACCGAGCCTGGAGGGGATGACAAGGTCAGCGACCAGTGCAAGGCCGTGGTCATGTGCCACACGCGCGAGTTGGCACTGCAGATCCAGGGCGAGTTCGACCGCCTCCGCGTCCACCTGCCTCACGTACGCCTCGACGTCTTCGTCGGCGGCATCGACGAGTCCAAGGACAGGCAGCGGATCAAGAAGGCTGTGCCCCATGTTGCAGTGGGCACGCCGGGACGGCTCAAGGCCCTCGTCCTCTCGGGTGCCCTCGACGTGAGCGGCTTGCGCTTCTTTGTTCTCGACGAGTGCGACAAGATGCTCGAGAAGGCCGACATGCGCGGCGACGTTCAGAAGGTCTTCCTCAAAACGCCCCAGCAGAAGCAGGTGCTCATGTTCACTGCCACGCTCCCGACTGAGATTCGCGCCGTGTGCAAGAAGTTCATGCGCCGTGACCCCTTGGAGGTCCTCGTGGACGACGAGAAGGAGCTCACCTTGCACGGCCTGGTGCAGCACTACGTCAGTCTGCCCGAGGAGGAGAAGAACAAGAAGCTCTTTGACGTCCTGGACACTCTCGACTTCAAACAGGTTGTTGTTTTTGTCAAGACGCCCAAGCGTGCCGAAGCGCTGGCCAAGTTGATGCGTGACGTCAACTTCCCTGCTCTGTGCATCCACGGCGGGATGAAACAGGCCGAACGGTCCCGCGCCTTCCAGGCCTTCCGGAGCGGCGCCGAGCGCATCCTGGTGTCGACCGACCTGGCAGGACGCGGCGTTGATGTTGTGGGCGTCAATGTCGTTATCAATTATGACATGCCTGTCGACGACGACCGCAACGGCAAGGGCGACGACACCTACCTCCACCGCGTCGGTCGGGCGGGGCGGTTCGGCACCAAGGGTCTAGCCATCACCTTTGTGGCGAGCGAGGAGGACACGCGCGTGCTGCAAAAGGTGCAAGAGCGCTTTACTGTCGAGATCAAGCCGCTGCCAGACACGGTGGACAAGGCGCTCTACTTCCACTCGGACAACCTTTACGACCAGACTAACCGGGCCGAAGACTTCTGAGATGTTCTGGGGTAGGGTGGACCCGCGGGGGAGAGGTGAGGAGAGAGGAGGGCACAGCTCTCGGGGCATGAAACGGTCGGCTACTGGTCTCCCTTGCTCCTCATTCAGTCCCGCCCCGCAATGCTTGACCCCTTGTCCCACTTGGAGACGGCGTTGTAGGCCAGCCACACCGACTTCTCGTCTCCTCCCCCCTTCAGTACAATGCGCACCCTGCGCCCCGCCTTGTCCGTTTCAGCGACGTCGCCGTGCCGTCCCCGGTGCCGGCCCAGCACCACTACCACCGGCTTGCCTGGCGGTGGCACCACCGTCTCGAGCTCTCTGTCGTCGACTCTTAGCACGTCTCCCGACGATAAGACCTCGACCTCCCCAACGCGGCTCCGGGCCGAGGGCGGAGCGTTGCCGTCCGGGCCGCAGCTAGGTCGGAGGACGGATGCTTTTTCGCCAAAGTAACCGTGCGCACGGAGGGGCTCCGAGACGATCCGGACAAGGATGGAAGGGAGCAGCCACGACGCGGGGGCGGGAGGCTCCCCGGATGGAGGAGGGTCCGAGGCACCGGTGGCGGCGGTTGCGATTCCTTCTGTGGCGTCAGGCCCGCGGCGCCGGGCGCGGGCCCGCTCTTCCTCCTGCATGAGGGCGGCGGCGGCGGAGCGCTTGGACCCGGGGCCGGGGCCGGGGCAAGGGCCTGGGCCGGTGCCGTCGTCGTCGTCGTCTTCCCCAAAGGCTGCCGCCGCTCCCCACCGCCGCCCCACTTCCCCCGCTCCCCTCCCCCGCGCCGCCGCCAGCTCCACTCGCACCCCGTCCCCCTCTTCCCGGTCCCCCAGGGCCGTCGCTTTCGGTCCTTCCAACTGCTCGCCCGCCGCCTCGGCGTCGGCCCTTGCCCGCGCCACGGCTCTCTCCCGCTCCCGCTCTCGTCGGTCCCCCTCAGCCTCATCCTCCCGGTTCCTCCGCAGGGCCTCGTTCCTCTGCAGGGCCGCGAAGGGGTCCTCCACCACCAATTCCACATACAGTCCGCTCTCTCTATCGACGCCCTCGCGGGCCGAGTCGACGCGACACAGGCCCTCAGCGCCGAGGTGGGTAACGAAATCGGTGAGGGTCAGCCATATGCAGTGGGGTGGGGTGAGGTGGGGTGGGGTGGGTCGGAAGGTCGGGTGCGGACAGCGGGCAGGCGCAAGTGCGGGCGCTGGCGAAGGCGAGGCCCCGGCGATCCAACCTGAATGTCACTCGCTTAGTGGCGTTCATGTGGACATGCTGCTTGTCGGTGATATAGTCACGATATGCGTCGTTGCAGTGACAACGTAGGTTGGGGTAGTTCCGCTTGAGCACGTCGAGGTAGCCGGCCTGGAACTCGGCGGAGATGCGGTCGATGATTGCGTCGGGGTCTTGTCCGAATAGGAGCATCTGCCGGCGGTGCCCGTCGCTCGTCTGGTGGCACTTGAAGCCGTTCTCATCTCGGCACTGTTTCTGGCAAAGCTCGCACCAGAAGCGGAGCTTCTGGAGGCCCTTGCCTTTGTGGGCGTTGCCGATCTGCGGGGGAGCGACGTAGGGCGGCGATGTGGGCGGGGGAAAGGGCGGGGGCAAGGGCGAGGGCGGAGACGACGATGACGCACTCTGTGAGAAGTTCGCGTTCAAAAAACAAACGGATCCTAGTCAAATTGCCTTCTTGTGGATTGACTTGGGGGCCATCGTAGCCCAGTAAACGCACACCTAGAGGCCGGCCGGGCGCCTCCGTCCTGCGACGATTTTGGAGTTCCGTCAGGGGCGATTCCGAAAATTAGTTGGGAGGAAGATCGTGCATGATGCTCTCCTCACGAGGGGGGCAACTTGAGCAAGACACGAAACCGAGAGCTCGACTCGATGGTTTGCTTCATAGTCGACGCGGCGAGGACGTCGTTACAATAGCTCCCGGCGCCTTAACGCCCGTGACGGCTGAGCCGCGAGGAGGGCACGCCTCGACGAGCCCCTCATCTCTACTCCAAACACTCAAAAACCCCTCCCTTCACGACGTACAAACGGCTGCGCGTCCGCGAGGACGGCGGCGGGTCTGGCGGTGCTGCGCCGCCACCTCCTCCATCCCGCCGTCGCGCGCTCCGCTTCGTCGTGCCGTCGGGAGCCGGGGCGCCGCAGAACGTTGATGACGACGCTGACAACAATGTCACCATCGATGACAACGATGGTGCGGTGCAGTGGTGGCCCGTCGAGGGGACAGTGCATGAAGCCATGAGTGAAGCCGATGGTGGCCCCGTCAGGGTCACCCACGCCGCCCTCTTCTTCGCTGACGCCGACCTGGTGGCTGTCACCGCGGAGCACCTGCCTCCTCCGGTGGATGGGGCGACTGGGTCCAGCCGCTCCATGGCGTGGCGCTCGCTGACCCTGTATCGTGCACGAGGCGGTCGTGGTGGCGGGTCCGGGGTTGTGCTGCGTTTTGCCAGTGGTGCGAGCCCGACCGCTGTCCTCCGCGCCTCGGCGGAGGGTTGCGGGGTGAAGCGGTGCGGGTGCACCGCTTCTAGCGGGCTGGGCGCGAGGCACCTTATCGTCACACTCGCCAGGGGCGAAGGAGCGCTGCGGGCCGAGGATGCTGTGGTGTCTCTGTCGGTACGGGCAGCGCGGACGCTCTTCGGCGAGTGGTACGGAAGGAGCGAGGCCAGAGCGAGGCACTTAATCGGTGCCTCTATCGACGGCCGCTCTGATTTCCCTTCTCGCGCTTTCCTCCTGTCAAGCAGACGAGGCCGTTGCTGCCGGCTGTGCTACCGGCCATGCTACTGTCGTGTGGCGTCCTCGCCCTGGCGGCCTTCCCGCCCGAAGCGTGGAGACGCTCCCCGCGTGGGGCGCTGTGTTGATAGCCAGGGGCGGTGGTGACGCTCCCGGGCGCCTCGATGCCCGGTGCCCTGCCGATGGCCGTCTCCTCGTCTCTGTCCCCCTCGGACCTGTCGGCGCTGGGTCGTCGGCCGATGCCACTCCGCGTTGCCTAAGCCTTGGCCTTGGGGCCCCATCGGACTCGAACCGGTCAAGCCGACTGGTCTTTGGCTGCCCTCGGTCGGGGCGCCCTCTGAGCACGATCACTTGGGACCACCCGCATGACTCCCGTGGTCCGGCCGTCGGCCTCGACGTTGGACGCTTGAACGACGACGACGACGACGACGATGACGATGGCGATAACACTGGCGGCAATCAGCCCCCCCCCAGAGCCGTCGTGGTTTACGCCCTCGCGACTGAGATCGGACTCCACGACCTCGGCAGTGGCACTCACCGGTCTGTCCGCCTCAGCTGGGTGGATCCTCCCCGGGACTGCTCGGGATGCCGAATCGACCTTGTGGGCCTGCCCGCGGGCGCCCCCGGCGCGCGGCGTCGGCTCCTTGCGGGAACCGCGGGCCGTTGGAGCCTGATCGACGCTGCGGCAGGAGCTGTTGTGTGGCGAGGCGGTGACACATGGGCGGACCCGAGCCCGCCGGTTGCGTGGGCGTGGAGCGGCTTCGTGCGGCCGGGATGCATTGGTAGAGTCGTGCACAGATGGCGCGAGGCAAGAACGCGGCCTCTCGTCGCCCTTGGTCGGGGCGGGGGGGGGTCGGGGTGGATTCTCGTCGCCACGCGCGGAAAAACGCTGGAAGATGACGGCGATGACGTCGACGGTGGTGGCCCCTCACGGTCCTTCGAGCCTCCTGCCGAGGAGGAGCGCGTCGTTGTTGACCTTGCTACGGGCGCCGTCCTTCTGCCAGGTGCCGCTCTCGCGCTCGATGACGAGGACGACGGCGATGACGAGCCCGCCGTAACGACACCCGCCGTTGCTGAGGTGCTGGCCGTCGACGACGCAGGGTCAGGCGCTGTGGTTCTCGCCCTCGACGATCGCGCGGGGGGCTGGGCTGGGGGCTGGGCGTCTCCGGGTAGCGCGTCGGTGAGGCTTATCACACGTGGGTAGTGCATTGTTCGACTCTTGTTGCCGTATTGGGGCTGACCAATTTGATCGCCATCGCTGCTGGAGGTTTCCATAGCCTGGCTTTGATGACCGATGGGCAACGAACGAACAGCGAGCGTCCATAACGGGCTCTCTCTATCTGAAATCGATCCTCCGCCCCCTCACCCTTCACCCCATTTTCCGTGTCCTTACGCCGGCTCGAGCCCCGCGACCGTGGTGGTCACGCAGTCGACGTCGTCAACAGCGAGGAGCCGCTCGAGGATGAGTTCGCAAGCTGCAAAGTCCTCGTCGTTGACTTCAACCTCGGTCGCCGGGAGGTAGACGATGCCACTCGACTCACCGTCCACCACGACTCCCTTAACGCCCGCGCAAGCCGCGCGGCAGCTCGAAAAGTTCTCGACCGTGCAAGTGACGCGGAAGGACCCTTCGGCGTCGGTCCCCTCGGGGCTTGGGACGACGTCCTCGGCAAAGTCGGCCGCTGCTTCGAAGAGAGCATCCTCGTCTACCGTCCCGCCCTCGTCAACGGGGCCCACGACGACGAGGCCGACACGATTGAAGGAGAAGGCAACGGAACCAGACTCAGCCCACTTGCCGAGGCCCTGCTTTGTCACGGCCATCTTGACGTCGGCGACGCTCCGGTTCAAGTTGTCAGTAAGGCACTCGATGAGGAAGCCGGTGCCGCCAGGACCATAGGCCTCGTACACGGCCTCCTTGAAGTCGACGTCGCTCTGCTCCGCTTTGGCGAGGTTGCGCTCGATCACGTCGCGGGGCACGCCAGCTGACCGGGCCTGGTCGAGGAGGTCAGCCAGTGCAGGGTTGTTGTCCCGGCCTTGCTTGGCCAGCTGCTGAATGCGCTTGCCGTATCTACCGTACAATTTTGCTTTGATGGCGTCGCTCTTGCCTTTGCCTGCGTCGGTGACGAGGGGGTGACGTGAGGGTGACGCTGCGATGGCAGTGGTGAACGACGGCCTCTGCGGAACGAGGATAAAGACACGGGAGCGGCAGGGGAACGCGCGTGGCACCCCTTCCATCGAATCACTCGCGAGCAGCGATCTTGGCCGCTCTCCGTCCCATAAAGACGCGAATGTCCCTGGGCACGTGGGAGGTGCTTGGCTGGGGCGCCGCGACGGCCGGGCCCGAGCGGGCTCGGGATATGATCGTTGGAAGTCGAGATGCAATCATCGCAGTGAAAGATATAGTTGTAGTCGAACTCGCGTGTCTGAGCTTGCCAATATTCAGTAAAAAGCTCGCGGGTTTTTCTCGACCGACAGCTCGTCGCGAGAGGGTGTGGGGTCTTCGCAGGACAGCAGAGAACTTGGACCTCATTGAAGCCAGATTCGTAATCCAGTGCGCAAATCATGCCTCGAATATTGGGATGGGCTCGTCGACGTCCGACCGGGCACGTCGAGGAGCCCGCCGCTACCCCCTCCGCCACCGCCGCCCAGCCCGCCGACAGCACCGCCACAGCCTTTACCGAGTGGCTCATTGACAACGGTGCACTTTTGCCCCGGATGGACCTCGCCGGCCGCTCTCCCGATACGGGCCGCGGCTCCCGGGCGTCGTCGGCGTGCCACGAGGGCGACGTCGTTGTCGATGTGCCCGAGAACCTCTGCCTCATCCCTGACGTGAGCCTCGGTTGGGAGTGGGAGGGGCGCGCCTCTCGACACTGCCACCCATCCATCCATCTTTCTTCGTCACCGACGCCCCCACATCGTCGCCCACAGAGGCACTGGCTTGCGCCTCACTTAGGACGATGCGGTCTCCTCTCCGCCCGCGGCGCCAACGCCGGCGCTATTGGCCTCGCCGTCGTCCTCACGTGTGAGCGGGCACTCGGACGACGGTCTCAGTGGGCCCCGTATGTGACCTGGCTGTATCGAGGGGTGCGGGGTGGGCTCGGCCTGCCCGACCTGCAGTGGAAAGCTGGGGAGAGGGCGGCGTTGGCGGGGTCAGCGGCCTCCGACCGCGGCCGGGGCATGTCGGGGGTGACAGGCCGACCCCCTTCCGCGTCGTCCATCGCGGGACCGCTTGACCCCTCTTGCCCGGGCCCCCCCGCCATGATGGACCGACTCTGGAATGACCACGCGGCGCTCGCCCTTGACCTCTGCGCACGGCGCCTCTCTCGTCAAGCGCAGAGGCGTATCGGCGCCAGAGGACCGTTGGCCGACGGTCGGTCGGCTGGGGACGGTGGTCGCGCTGCCTTCGAGCGTGCCCTCAGCGTCGTGTGCCGGTACAGCTTTGGCCTCGGCAGCAGAGGCAAAAACGGTGGTGGTGGTCTCATCCAGGCCCTTGTTCCGTCTTGGGACGCGCTGAACCACGTCACGGGCGCCTGCAATGTTCGCAAGCGTCACGTTTTGGTGGTTGGAAGTTCCTCGCGCCGCCATGATTACAACGCAGCGTGTGGCAGCGGAGCTGGCGACGGCCGTCTGAGGATGATTGCAACACGCAATATTGCGGCGGGTGCCGAGGTGATCAATAGCTACGGCGACCTGACGCCTGCCAAGCTCCTGCAAGAATATGGCTTCGTAGAGCCATCGTGGCCCAGGGACGGACCGGGTGCCGACTTGCTTGCTATCGATCTTGCCGCGGGGGCCGTGCAGGAGGCGACGGCTCTCTCGGGTGGCGCGACCAATGTCGTCCCAGACCTTCGCGCTATACGCCATCTGGCAAAAGGGGCTGTCAGTGCGACGCCGGGCGCTGAGGACGGGTGGGTTACGGTATCGATGGACGGGAAGCCCCGGCGCGTCTGCCGGAAGTTGATTGGCGCAATTTGTCGGCTGGCGGGTCTTCCCTCGTCCGATGCCACCGTCCGTGCAAGGGTGCTCGGACGGGCGGCACACGTGCGGCTGGTCAAGCTCAAGGCGGCAGAGGCGGAGGCGAGGGGGGCGGTGGAGGGAAGGGCCGACCGGCTCGCCGCGGCGGTGCTGGTCGTGGGCAGAGAGAGAGCGGCCTTGGCGCGGGCAGCCGAGTTGGTCGGGAAGTGAGCACGCGCGGCGAACCTTCCAGCCCCACAGCCCAACTGAGCCGACGCGCTCACTCGTCCAGCTCGATACCATCGCGGCGATGACGGATGCGGACCCTTCTCCGCCCACGGCGAGCTGCGGTCACCCCATGGGCAGGGTGCGACCCTGTCGGCGTGGCCCTTTTTGCTCTCGCTCCCCCCCCAGCCCGCCCGCGGTCCGGGACGACCCACTCGCCCTGCCCCTCCATCATTCCACTCATTCACCGCCCTAGAGGCGGGGTCGGCGGCATCGCCGTGGGTCGAAGTGCGAGCCATGGTCGATGCCCCGTTTTCAACGCGGCCGCTGTCCGCATCGCGCGCTCTGCCTTCGTGCTGACGCGTCGCTCATCAGATAGGTGGGAAATTGTCCTCAGGACTGCTCAAAAAACAACGAGACGCGCGGAAAGTCACCTCGCGAGACTTAATTCGTGCGCCGCATCGCATCGTGCCCACGCTGCGCTGCCATCCGCTCTCTCATCGCCTCCACGAATCCCCCCTACCCCAGGGCGAAGAGGCCTTCCAGGCGGGCATGGCGGCTCTGAAGAGTGGTGACGCGGCCACCGCTCTCGAGCACCTGAGCGAGTGCCTCCGCGCCCGGACCGAGGCCCACGGCGAACTCGACGTCCGGTGCGCGTCTGCCTACTGGCGCTACGGCGAGGCCTTGCTGCTCACCGCGCAGTCCGAGGGTTCAGCCGAAGACATATTTGGGCCCGCAGTGAAGCGGAAGATCGCGGCACGGGCGGTGCGCGAGGCCGGGATCGGGGCAGGGGCCGCCGAGGTGGAGGATGATGAGGAGAGGGGGGACGAGGTGCCAGCCATCGACGGCGACGACGCCGCCGCGGCGGCTGACGAGCCCGCCGAGGACAACGTCGCTGAGGACGACGCCGAGGCCAGGGAGGAGGAAGATGAAGGGAAGGCCGAGGGTGAAGAGGGCGAGGGCGGCGACGCGCTAGGCTCGGGCGAGGAGGAGGAAGAGAGGGAGGAGCAGGGAGAGGAGGGAGAGGACCCCCCAGACCTGGATTTGGCCGTCGAGAACCTCGATGTAGCCCGCTGCCTGTACGAGGCGGCCCTCCGCGAGGCTGGCGGTGGCGACGACCCGACGGCTGCTGCAGCCGCGCCTGCGGACGGCGCCGAGGGTGCACCCGCTGCCCCTGCCCACACGCCCGCTCAGCTTGACTTCGCCGCTGCGCTGATCGATGTCAGGTCCCGGCTTGGTGACTGTCACTACGAGCGCGAGGACCCCGCGGCGTGCCGGGAAGACCTTGAGGCGGCATTGTCCCTGATCGAGCGGTGGATGCCCGAAGACGACGACCGGGCTTGTGGCGTCCTGACAATGCTGGGCCTGTGCGCTCTGGCCGAACGCGACTTTGCCACGGCCAAACAGTGGACTGAACGCGGCCTCGCGCGGCTTGTTAGCCGCCGGACGGTGCTGATGGCCGAGACGATTGCGGACGACTGTGACGCTGACGCAGCAGCCGCCCTCGCGGCGCGGCGAGAGCGTGTGACCAGCCTCATCTCCGATCTTGAGGACAAGTTGAGCGAGATCGACAACGCGCGCAAGGCGCACATGGGGAGTGGAGACGACATGGAGGCGCGGCTGCGGGCCCTTGTGGGGAGTGGGGCGGGCGGAGCGGGAGGGTCGGGCGGGTGCAGAGCAGGCCCGTCGTCTGGTGGAGCGGGCCCGTCATCGGGCGCCCCGGCGCCTGGGGGGCCCGCCCAGGCCAACCCCAACCCCTTTGCTGGCGGGCCGCGCGCGACGGGGGTCGTCACCGTGGCACCCGTGCGGCGGCCGGCGCCCGCCCTGGTGGCTGGCGATTGCGACGGGGACATAGAGCCGGCCGCCAAGCGCGCGCGGATCAGTTCTGTCGCCGACGCCCACCCTGCCGTCCCGGCCGTGCCTGCCTTCCTTGTCGCCGCTAAGGCATTGGCGGCGGCCAAAGCGGAGGCTGAGGCGAAGGCCCAGGCCGAGTGAGGGAGGGATAATGCTTTGCTTCAACTCCTAATCACATGAATCACACAATATCAAGCTCGTCCCTGAATGTGGCCCTTCTTGGAGAACGGCAGCTCTGTCCGCCGTCGGCCCACCACGACGGCGGCCGCACCGATCACGCCCCGCCACGCCGCTCCTCCCCCTGCCACGCTGTCTTCCATGCCCGATAGGAGGGGCTCGTCCTCCCAGGCCGCGGCTGCTGCCGTCTCCACCGCCTTCCGCCGATCTGGGTCGCCGCCGTGGCACCAGGCCACGCTCGTGTGCGCGAGCGGGGTCTCAGAGGGGCCGCCTGCCAAGGGGCCGCCTCCCTGCTGAGGGCGGAGGGGGGGCAGGGCGCCTCCGGGGGCCATGGCCAAAACGGCGTCGACCGCCTGTACGGCCCGGACAAATGGGGGGATCGGGTCCGCCTTCCCCTCGGGCGTCGCGTCGCGAGCGGGGCCCAGGGCGAGGAAGGTTTTCGTTTGGCCGCCGGGGGCGGCGACACAATCGGCTCCGGGCTCCCCTCCCCCGCCTGGCAGGGCGAGTGGTGGTCCGAGGGCGAGGGGCACGGGCGGCAGCACAGAGAGCGCCTCAGCGAGGGCGAGAACCACGTCGTCTCCTTGGGGGGCCGTGACCCGGACAGTCCTTGGGGGGGCGTGGGAGGGGGGGGGACAGTGAGCGCGCCGTCGCGTGGCACTGGCGCCGAGGCCGCCGGTCAGTGGGGCTGGGCGAAGGTCGGTGGCGGCGCGCTCAGCGCTCTCCGTCTCCTCGTTTTCACGGCGTACTCGCCTGGACAAGGAGACGTGAAGCTCCACCCCCCCCCCCACGGCGCGGGGGGGCGCTCCCGCGAGCGCGTTGTCCAAAAGAGACTCGAGCACGACGCCGCAGGGGAGGGCGACGCTGACGACGGCGACAGCCCGCGCCACAGCAGCGGCGACAGGGTTGGGGAGTGGAATGGGGAGAAAGACGGTCAAATCGTACCACCCAGGAGGACGAGGTGGCACGGAGTTGCCGGAGCGAACGATGCGGCGCAGAGCAGGTCGACGAGACGAGCCGGGGGGGGGGGGGGGGGGGGGGGGGGGGGGGGGCAGTCACGTCGTCATCGGAGGAAGTGTCCTCGTATGTGACCAGAGGACGCTTCATCTCAGGCCAAGAGGGCCGCCCCGCCGAAAAGGCAGGGCGGAAAGTCCGAAAATTGCGCCGGAAGAGCCAAGAAAGCCGACATCACCGCAGAGGGCCGATCCTCGGCCGCCCTCACTCAGTCCGCCAGCCCAGATGCGTCCTTGGCCCTCCCTCTGCGTCGGTGCCCTCGAACCCTCCCCGGGGGGGGGTTTGCTCTGTGGTCCAGCGTGATGAGCAAGGCGGCCGCGGCCAAGGCTCAGTCCGACGGGAGGGCCCGGCTGGCTCCGAGCAAGCCGACGAGCGCGCCGCCGTCCCCCCCACCACCTTCCCCCCCGCCGCCCGACGGGGTCGGCTCCGTCGTTTCCCCTCGCCGAGCAGCGCTTCGCGTACACTGCGCGGATTCTCCGGGGAGTTGCTTTCTCGTGGCACGAGAGGTCCTCGACGACGGCGAGAGGCCGCACAGCGTTGGGTCGGACAACATTGCAGATTCCTCTGCCCAACTCGACCGAACCCTCCCCTTCACACCCCCCCCGCCCCCCCCCTACCTCGCAGGTGAAACGGCCGTCTGTGTAGAGGCGCACTGCCACGGGTGGCACGGCCCCGGCCGACCCCGGCCGAGCCGCCCTCCCCACTTTCTCCTCTCCATGCAGCGGTTGATCCCGTCCCGCCGGTTACCGGTCCCGGTTCCCCCCTCGGCCTCGCCCGCCCCGCGCCGGAGCGCGCCCAAGGGGGGAAAGTCCAGTCGCGGCGGGGATGGAGGCGGTGGGGCCGGCAGCGGCGATACGGACGACGATGACGGTGACGGGGATGGCTGGGCGGTTCTCGGGCGGACAGGGACGTCCTCCTCACCCCTTCCCCTGCCGGGGATGCTTCGTCTGCCGATGAACCGCTGGATCCCGGTTGCAGGGATTGAGCTTGAGCGCTGCGGAGATGCCACCGAGGTCGCCAAGGCTGCCGAGACGGCCGAGGCTGCCGCCGACGACGCTGCCGCCGTGGGCCCCACTTCCTTTCCACGTCCCCACCCGGAGGATGTCGTGGCTTGCCGTGCCTTCGTATCGGGTCACGTAGAGGCGCAGCGGGAGCGTGGATTCGCTCAAAACACGACGTCGCCGTCGTGGTGGGCTCCTCCGGGGTCCCCCGGGGCCGGGGGAGGTGCTGGGCCCGCCTCGGATGGGCTAGAGGTAGCGGAGGGGACACCGCCGCGGCGGGCATCGTTCCGCCTGGCGAGCGGAGCCACGGACTTGCGAGGGTGGAACAGATGCGCCGGGCCTGGAGCGACGACCGACGGTCGCCCTCGCTGCCGTGTATGGCCCTCGGAACCCCCCCCCGTTCCCCCCGCCCCCACCCCTGCTGCCCCCTTGGACTCCATCCAAGCTGACGCCGTCGCGGATCTCGCCGACGCCAACGCCAACGCTGCTGCTGACGCCGTCCGACCCCGTCACCCCTCCTCCCTCGACCCCGCTGTTGACCCCGCCGACCCCACAGCCCCGCTCGCGGCCCTGTTCGAGACTCCCTTGGCCCAGGCTGCGGCTTTGAGGGGCATGGGCGTCACCCAGTTCAAAAAAGCAAGTCCTGGAATGGTCCATGTCCCTCTTTTTACACTATCTTCCGTCTCACTTCCCCTTCTCCTCGCCCTGTTCCTCCCCCCTTTCCTTCCGCTCTCCCACAACCTCCGCGCACCGCTCCGCCCCCCAGGTGTGCCGGGACGCAGGTGTCGCCAAATGGCCCCAGCGGAGTCTCTCTAAGGCCAGGAGCCTGCTGCGGGAGGCGGCGCGCGGGTTGGCCGAGGTGAGGCAGTGGCCCGCGGGCTCGGGGGCGGGGGGGGGGAGAGGCCGGTGGGGCGGAGTGAGACGAGCGGCGGTCGCGGCCAACAGGGCCGCTGGCGAGCCGACCGCCGCCGAGGCTGCCCGTCTAGGCGCCGGCCCCGGCGTGGCGACGGCGCCCGCGCCAGCGCCGTTGCAGCGCAAGCGCAAGCGCCGTTAGTGGGGTGGCGCGATTGGGGGACAATGAGCCACTAGTGCGTTTGAGATACCCTTATGTGACCCCACCACCCACCGGCCGTGCCCCTCTCCCCCTCCTCTCCCTCTCTTGTCCCCTCACACAACATATTCCCCAATCACGGCCAGACGATCGCCCGGCCTGAACCTAATGGGTCTGCTCGCCATCGCACTCGCCGATAACCCATACTCGCGCCCGTCCGGAGCAACAACGCCCAGACAGGTGACGCCCGCCTGCCGGCACGAGTCCTGCACGTCGTCGAACGTCACGGTGACTCCCAGGTCGAGCCCCACGCTGTCCGGGGTGGTGAGGAAGATCTCGGCGCCCTCGGCTGTGAGCAGGCGGTTGAAGACGTGCCGAAGGGAGGGCTGGCGCGTCACCTGGGCAAGGAGGCCGCTGGGCATGGCATCCGGGTGGACGACGTCGAGGGAGGCAGGCGATGAGAGAGCGAGGTTATCGACGATGTGCCGCACCGTGTCGGCAGCGTCGACATGGTGGCAGATGGCGACGACGTGGGGCAGCTTGTCGCGGCCCTGGAGGGCAGCAAGGTCAGTGAGGGCCACGAGGGAGGCGACGGTGCCCGTGTCATCGTCCGAGTCGGCGATGCCGTTAACGTCGACGATGACGACGTCAGCATCAAGGACACCTGCGCTCGCGAGGTCGTCGATAGACGACGGGTCGGCATCGGGGAGCATTGTCACCGCAAGCGGCTGCCTATTCTTTGGCGTGCTGATCTTGGGCGGGTTCCCACCAACGACGGTGATATGAGACCCGGGCGCGGCCCACACGTTGAGCGACTGCACCAGCGACGGCGTCTGGGCCGTGACGCCCAGCAGCGCCACCCTCTTTGGCATCTGGGCAGTCGTGATGTTAACGCCCGGTATGCCAACCGCCCGCCCCCCAGTGCGCGACCCCGCGCCCTTGCCAATCTTCCGGTAGGCCGCGTCCCCTCTGCGCATCACCGCGGTCTCGATCTTGCTCTGCGCGGCGCGGATCGGCTTGAAAACCTTGTCGTACAGGGACTCTTCCAGCTTGTCGGCAAACATGATCACACGCTGTCCGCGCCGGCACACATAGTCATCTGGTAGGTTAAGCCACACGGGGGTCTCGGCCCCTTCCTCGTACATGCCGACGACGATGCCATGGGCCCAAGCGGCGGTGGGGCCGCGGTCCCGACGGACGTCGCCGTAGGTTCTGCCGGTGACATCGGAATGTTCACACACGTAGAATTCTGCCGAGTTACGGTCTTGCTGCATCACTGTGCTGAGGACGTCGTAGAGGCCGGGCTGGGTGGCCGACTGGGCGACGAGACGGCCGAGGTCGGTCTTGCCGTCCACGATGGTCATCTTGACACCGCCGGCGTGGGACGTGCGCTCCATCGACTGCACGACGCGGCGAGTCTGGGACTCAGTGAGGCAGTCGGGGAGCTCAATGACGACACCCATGTCACGGCCTACGCGCCACGCAGGGCGCATCGACCGGAGGGACCAGCCCGTCGTGATGATACGGTGGACCTGGTCGGCGGGTTCCGTCTCGTCTGCCTTGTCGACGAGGAAGATGATCTTGGCCGCGGTGCCCGCGGCGACGCGCTCGAGGTCGCTCCGCTGCGTGGGGTCGCCCTGGCGCGTGATGACCTTGAAGTTAGGGAAGGCGTTGCGGATGTCCTCGACGGCCCCCTCCATCTCGTCCCTGTCGGCACTGCCAAGCACGACGACACGGCCGCACTCGGAGCCCTCGCGTTGGGCAATGGCCAGTTGGCGCAGGAGCGGAATAGTCTCCTTGGTCCACCCCAGCACGACCGTGTGGCCCGCCTCAACGATGACGTTATTTCCACTCACGACCTGCTCTGCGGCGTTTTCGACGTCACTGACGACCACGCCGAGCAGGACGCCCGTGATGAGGGACCCGACGATCGCAAGGCAAGCCACGACAAGGCGCTGAATGGCGCCCGTGTCATCGCTCGCCTCGCACTGAAAGACGACGATGAACGCCTGCCAAAGGCTATCACTCATCGAGTGGCCCGCAACCTTTTGATAGAGCCACCCAGAAGCCGCCCACACGGGCAGGGTCATCAGCAGGACCAGGCTGAACTTGACGGCCAGGGGTTCAGAGAGGGCGCTCTGCAGCGTGTAGACGAGGGCCTCAGTGGGGCAGTTGAGCCAGAGGGGCAGCCAGCTCGAGAGCCCGCCTATAAAGGCGGCAGCCGAGAGAGCCAGGGATAGCGACGCGTAAACGGTGACGAGGGCGGCGGCGATGCGGCCGGGGAGCGAGAGGTCTTTCCACGTCTCGGTGGCGAGACCGACGGGGCCGCCTGGGTGGGCGAGGGCCTTGCTAGGGAGAGCGAGCAGGCTCCTGGAGAGCGAAGCCGCCGTAGCGGCGATGGCGATGAAAACCTCGACGATCTCGCGAAGGACGTCGGGTCTCTTGTTCGAGGGGGGGTATCTGCAGGCGCAGTCGTGGGATGGGTCACGGAGTTGCTCAATTGTCGACAGGGCCTCTCAGGACCCTACCGTCGAGCGCGTGGGCCAAGGATTCGGTGCCGCGCACTCGCCCTCCGTCGGGAGCTGCGGCAGCTCCTCCAGCCTCAGCGCGGGCAGGAGGAGGGCCGCGCAGGAGGGTGGCAGGGGTTGAACGATACAGTGACACCGACGCCCACAATGATAACCCGAGGCGGGGGGGCGCGGAAACGGAATCTCCGGATCTCTTGAAGTTAAGAGACGACACGGCGCAGCGACGGTTGGACAGTCGCGCCGTGGAGACAGACGAGGCGGCCCGGGGGGGAAGGCCCGCGACGCGACGCAGCAAGGCTGCGCGCGGACGTGGACTCGCTGCGGTCGCAGCGGTCGTCTGCATGGCGCCCGGCGCTCTCGCTGTCACCAGACCGAGGCAGGCGGGGCCTCAGCTCAGCTGTCCGAGGGAGGGTGATGGGGGGATCTTTCACGACGGGATTGTCCACGACTCAAGGAGCACCGATGGACGTGGCACCTTCACCAAAACAGCCCCACCTTGGGCTGCTGCCCCACGATTTGCCCAGCTGCGTAGACCGGCGAAAACCCACGGTCGGCGCCCGCCCCCGACGGGATCGACCGCACGTCGCCCGAGACGGCGCGGAGCCACCGGTTGGCGCCCTCGCGCGGCAGGCACTCGTTCAGCACGTCGACTAGCTTGCGGGGCTGCTGGGGGTTTGGCGGGCCGCGCTGCTGCTGCAGCGACATACCCATGGAGGTATCCAGAGGCGCGCTCCCTCCACCCATCATCTGCTGCGTCATGCGCATCATCCTGTCTACGTCGGGGAGGGCGCTGCCGCCGCCGCGCTCACCGCCAGTGCCGCCTCCGCTGCGGCCCATCATCTTTGAGGCCATCTCCATGAGACCGGCCAAGTCGGGGCCTCCACCGGGACCGTCGCCGCTTAGCGCGGCGAGCGCCGCCGCCATCGGATCCTTGGGCGGGGCTGCGGCAGGCGGCTTGGAGGACACTCCCTTGCGTGCGGGCAGCCTGACGAGACCGCCGCTGGGGCCACCGGCCGAGAGGTGCGGTCGGGATGGGCCGTCTTCCCACTTGGCGGCCGGGGGAGTGGAGGCGGGGGCCGCCACGGCGGCGGTCGCCGTCGTTGGCGGCGGCGGAGTCGGCGCGGCCGCGTCATCAGCCCCGAACTCCACCGAGTCCTCCTCGGCTATGCTCATCTCGTCCTCAAGGTCGTCAAGGAGCTCCCCGGTGGGGTCTCCGGCGGCAAACGGGAAGGACCACGCGAGGACGGGCAGTCCTCCAGGGCCGGTGCAGCCGACGACGCGGCCATCGTCGACGGGCGCTCGCTTGTCCGCCTCGAGTGCGAGTAGCCAACGGGTGACGGCGCAGTCGTCGTCAAGGCAGGATTTCAGGGTTCCGGCGAGGCTTGGAGGCACGGCCGCGGACTGGGGGAGAAGTTGGCGGAGGTGAGGGTTGGGCCAAGAGTGCTGGTGGGGTCAAAAGCTCAGAAGAGTCGTGGGGGGGGGGGAAAGGCCAACGGGTGCCGCCGTGCCGTCGTTATGGCGCCGCCACGCGATGGAGCAAGGTCAGGGGCGAGATCCCGCAGCCGTCTCCGATAACCAGTACAATAAGCCACGCTCGCACTCTCTCGCCTTGCGCCCCGAGGGTCCAGCGCCTCCCCCGGAGGCCACGCCAGTGCCGGTGGCACCGCCAGAGCCTCCACGTCGTGGAGCAAGGCCACGTCCCAGACCTTTCGGGGGCATAACGGTGTGATGACAGCGAGGCGGGGCGGGGCGGCGGGAAGAACGAGGGTCACGGCTCAACTCAATGGCAGACTTCGCGGGCGGATGGTGCGGGCGAGGCCCCAAAGCACCCGGTCTACCGTTCCTTCCAGTCCCGTCGGTTTATGCGACGCGTGGGGCGATGCACGTCGACTTATCCCCCCTAGCGGAGGCGCCCCTGCCGCAGCGCCCCTGCCGCGCTGCCCTCCTGCCTCGCCGCGCTGCCCTCCTGCTCGCCGCCACTGCAGCCGCGCCTCCTCGCCCCGCCTTCGCGAAGCGCGGCGAGCAGCGTGCGGATCCGAACGACTGGAGCAGCCCGGGGCTCGCCAGCCCGGTCGACCCCTCAGCGCCCAAGTTCCTGGCGCTCCCAGGTGGGATCAAGGTTCAAGAGCTGGCTGAGGGCGCCCCGAGCGCACGCCCATGCGCATCCGGGGATCGCGTCCTGATCGACTACGTCGTGCGCAGAGCCAACGGCTACTTTATCTACAGCACGGTGGAGGCGAGCCGGGCGGCGGCGGCGGCGGCGGCGGCGGCGGCGGCGGCGGCGGCAGCGGTGGAGGCGGTGGCGAGGGCATGGGTAAGGTTCCTTCTATCGCCACCGCAACTCGTCGACACTCCGCCCATCGCCTGCCCATTGCCCGACCGACGACCCTGGACCGACCCTGCAGGGCGTGTCCTTCCAGCCCAGCGACGTGCCCGTCGGCCCTGTGGCCTTTCGACTGGGGGACAAACAGCTTGTCCCGGGGCTGGAGGCTGCCATTTTGGGCATGCGGCCGGGGGCCAAGCGCCGTGTGCTCGTGCCACCCGAGCAAGGCTACGGCGCTGGCCTCGACCTCGGCCCGACTCCGCCCACGTTTTCCGGGAAACGGCAGGTGCAGGCGCACGCGGCCGAGCCGATGCTGTTTGAAGTGCAGCTCCTGCGGGCCGACGCTTGACCCCGCGCGAGGAGACGGAGGATCGAACACGCCTGCTCGTTTCGCAACCGTGCCCACGTCGCTCCGCGGGCTAAGCGAAACTTCGACCTCCTCATACGAAAGAGGGGTGGCGGGGGGGCGGTATGGCGCCCAGAGAACGCCGTACATGGCCGGTCGCGAGGTCGTCGTGTGCTTTGTTGGCCGTAGGGCTGCTGGGGGAGACGGTCGAGTCCGGCCCTGCTCGTCTTGTCCATCCCCGATTGCTCCCTGCCGTGAAACGAGCACTGCCATGTTCGCCTCCATCTGGGGGCGCTTGCCCCGAGCGCGACAGGGCCCGGCGGGAGCCGTGGATCGCCGCCAAAGCGGCCGGACCTCGGCGGCTTTGAGGGCGGCGGCGAAGACTATGGCGACTCTCCAGAGCCCTGAGGGCGTCGTCGCCTCCAAACAGCTGGGGCTGAAAACGCGCGACGCAATCTTCCTAGACGGACGCGAGGAACAGGCAAGCCGACTCCCTGGGGCTGTCTGCCACGGCCACTGTGGCCTTCGCCACCCCTCCTCCGCCGCCGCCGCTGAACCTCAACCCCCTCCCCAACCCCCCCCCCCTCCCAGGTCCTCGACGTCTCCATCGACCTGACGGCTGTCGGCGTGCGAGGCGCCGTGCCGCCCCAGTGGGGCGCCGAGCTGCGGCAGATCCTCTCGACTGGAGCGCGGGTCCGGCTCTCAGATCGACCGACCCTCAGGGCCGTGTGGCGCGAGCTCGAGGCGGGCCAGCGGGCGGCAGAGGAGGGGGAGGCGTCGACCTTGGCGCCGACTTCGTCCTCAGCTACGGCGTGGACGGCCGACGCGGCCGTCCTGGGCGACGCGTGGCTTGGCCCTGCTGTGACGCGGGGCCTCGTGCGACCAATCCCGCGCGCCCGCCAGTCACGGTGGTGGGCCGCGTTGGGGCCGCGGTGGCGCGCTCTTGTGACCCGCGACCCCGCGACGGGTCGGTGTGTTACGAATGGCGAGGTGTATGCGGCGCCGCTGCGGTGGGGTGCCGTCGTGGTGGCGCAGGACGTCGACGCCATCATCGCTGCGGGGGGCCGCCGCGTCGACGCGTGGCCCGACCTGCTGCAGCCGGCGCTGCAGGGCCGGCTGGCATTGCCTGAGGGGGGTCGAGACCTGCTCGCCATCGCCCTCCTCTGCACAGGAATATCGCCCAATGCGACATGGGCCGACGTCGCCAAGGTGAGGGGCGGAGAGACCCGGCTCCGCGCGGCGCTCGACGGTCTCCGCGCTTTGGCCTCGACATCGGTCGAGGGTGACGGGGCCCGTGCGCTGGCGGGCCGCGACTGCCTCGCGGCCGTGGGCGACTCACAACTACTGGTTCCTGTGGCCGAGCGCCTGGTGGGTGGTGCGGCGGTCTTGCCGCGCGGGGGAGGGATCCTCTGGGCTGACACTTGGTGCGTGCCCGCAGGGGCTGGAGGTGGGTCGATGGGGGAGGGGCCGTCCCCGCTTCTGCCCCTCCTCCTTGAGCACGGTCTCCACCCGACTCGGGTCACGGCCCGCGCCTCAGCGGGGCTCGCGCGCGGGCTCAGCCCGCTGCTTCTCCCGGGAGGGTGCGCCGACAGCGATGTGGCGGCGGCTCTGGCTGTCAATCGTAGCGGCGTGGCCCGGACCCACCTGCCGACCGACCCGGCCATTCTGGGAGCTGCGTCGTTTCTGCTGCCCCACGCGCCGCGGGACGTCGAGGCGTTCGCGCGCCTGTTGTCGTCTTGAACGCGAGAGAAACGCGGCGGTGGGTGTTGGGTGGCGCCATTGAAATATATTCGGCCACACCACCCCCAGAACGACGTCGTCCCGCCCCCCTCCCACAATGCGTCAGTGTCAGTCTCTCGCTTTTCTGCGCCCTTCCTCTTTCTCTTTTTCTTTCTCACAGGGGCCCCCGCGGCCCCGGGCCCTGTCGCCCCCCACCCCCCCGGGCGCCGCGGGGTCCCCGGCGATATCCTGAGTGCTGGGACCGATACCGACCGGCCATGTCACCAAACGTGTCGACGTCCGCCCTGCGCCGGTCCGCCGCCGTAAGCCTCTGCTCTCCACCCGCAACCCCAGCCCCCCCACTCCAGCCATCCCCGCCGCCCCCGCCGCTTCCACCACCTGTGCCGAGCGTATCGAAGAAATCGTCCTTGTTGTAAGCGGGGCCTACTTTAGCCCCCTCGACGTTGGTGCCCTCGCCGGCACCAGCCGGCGCAGCGGAGGCGAATCCGCCGTCGGTAGCGCCGTTCCCGTCGGCGCCACTCCCGGCCGCCCCCCTCTCCTCCTCAAGCCGAGCCGTGGCACTTGCGTAATCGAAGGCCGCGTCGGGGACCTCGATCATGGGCCCGTAGGAGCGGGGCTGGCGCTGGCGGGGACCGCGCCGGCCGTCGCCGCCGCCGCCACCACGGCCGTCACCGCGGACGACACCACCGCCACCCTGACCTTGGCGGCGGTCCCCGCCAGCCGGGCCCTGGCTCTGGCGCCGGCTGTCACCCTGGCCCTGGCCCCCCTGCGCGCCTTGGCGCCCCCCCCGGCCTTGCCCATCGCCGCCGCGGCGGACGCCATCGCCACCGCCACGGCGGTCATTGTTCCCTCCCACCTGGCCATTGCCCTGGCCTCCCACACCTCCCACTCCGCCCCCACCGCCCTGATCGCGGCGCGACACCGTCGGTGCGGGCGCCGGAACAACCTCGTGGTGCCGGGGCGCCACCTGGGGTTTGGACCGGACGGCGTCCGTTGCCGACCCGGCTTCAAAGTCGGCCGGGGCCGTGGGCCGCGGCTGCGGCTTCTGGGTGGGCGCGGGAGCGGCCTCCGTAGCCAGGGGCTCTGGGGGCGCCTGAGGGGTCTGGGAGAGCCGCGGCGCGGACGGGGGCGCGCCGGGGTAGCCCGCCGGGGGGAAGCCTTGCGGCGGGTAGCCGGGGAACAGGGGGGGAGGGGCCCAGTGGGGGGGAGGGCCTCCTTGGGGGGGGTAGGGCGGGCCAGGAGGGGGGGCGCCGTACGGCGGGGGTCCGCTGGGGAAGACTGGGTAGCCGGGGTAGCCGGGGGGCGGCGCACCCGGAGGATAGACCGGAGGGTAGGCGCCGCCACCGAGAGGGGGCGGCCCGCGCGGCCCGGGCGGGGCGGGTCCGGCGCTGGGAGGCTGCGGGCCGGGCGGGGACCCGCCGCGCTCCGCACGGGCAGAAGGGGCCGTGGCCGTCTCAGCCGTCGCCGCAGGCCCCGCCGCGCCCCCGTCCCCATCCTCTCCCCGCATCACCTGCAAGTCCTTGATATCGTTCCCCTTGAACGTGATTCGATCGAACACCGAGCCCGAGGCGGGCACGGCACCTCTGCCGGCGGGATGCCGCCGGTCTTCAGTGCCGAACACCCTCACTCTGACGAGGACGATGGTCGAGTCGTCCGTGTTGATGTCGACGAGAGTGCCTTCATATCTTGGGGGGGGGGAGAGATGGAGAGCGGGCGGGGATCGTCGAGGGGGGGGGCGGGGGGCAATTAATAGAGTCGGGCGCGGGCGAAGTTATCACCAACCGACCAGGCGGCGGCGTGGGCAGAAGGATGCGGCGGGAATGTACAGGGATTTCGGTTGGCGTGAGAGAGGCGCAGGGCGGGTCATCCTACGCTGAAGGAAGGAAACAAAGTCGCGACGCGGGCAGCGGCGCTTCACCGGATACCGGAGGCGGGAAAGAGGGCCGGGCAGCCGGCGCGCCCGCCGTGGTTCGCGGCTCGGGGGTCGGGGCGGCGGGATCCCGGCAGCGATCACGACTTAACGTCTCTTTCATCGATCGGTAGCACCGGCGGACCGCGCAAGCGACCAATGGATCCCCCTGTCCTGCCTCCCTCCGCCCTCGTGTTCCGTCCGCCCTTGCCTGACATCGGCGACGCTGATGAGCGATATGCTTGAGCCCAGAAAGGATGCGGGGTCCATTGCAAAGGCCGAGGTGGGACTGCCTGGGTGCAGGCTATGTGGTGCACGTGCGGTCGAGGGTCTCGGGTTTGATGGGTGGCGTCGGTCGAGGAAGATGTGAGGGCGTTGGCGAGGTGAGGCGAGGCGGGAGGGAGCTTGCCGCCGCTCCACCAAGCTCGAGGCACTCATCGCGGTCTAGATGCAGCGGTCGACGACGACAGTGCAGGCCTCCGGCGCGCCCGCGGTGCGCGGGTCCGCTGGGGGTCGCTCGGCGACCCGGGTCGCGGTCTCCCCCGTCCAGGCGAGCGCCTCCAAGAGCGGTTTCTTTACCGCTTCTGCCTTGAGAAACGGAGATTATTGCTTAAGTCCTCTCGAGTGGCCGCAAAGCTCTCAAAATGACGCAAAAATATAGACGGTGCCCGCAGGCCCCTCGCCGCCACTGATGCGTCACGAACGAATGCCGGTGCCCACAACGCCCCCCCCCCCTTTCCCCCGCAGCCCGCCCTCGCCCAGCGCCTACGTGCCTCCGCGATGGCCCTCCTCGTCGCTGGGACCCTCGCCGCCGCCCCCGTGGTCAACCCCCCCCCCGCCCAGGCCAACCTCCCCGTCGGCTCCGGCATCAAGAATGCCCAAGCCCTCCTCCGCAACGCCCTCCCCATTGACGACGCCAAGGGCGGCCCCGCCATCCGTGAAATCCAGCGCAGCCTCGAGGCCGTCTCCGAGGCTCTCCGCATCCCGGGCAAGAAGTCGCTTGGCCCTGTGGCCAAGGACGTCAAGCGTGCTTCCACGGTGCTCGACAAGAAAGCAGGCGACATCGCTGCAAGTTTCGCGCCCGACAAGAAGGAGGCCGGCCTCGCCGCCATCGAGGGCTTGAAGAGCGCGTTGGTCGACTTCCGGAAGGTGGTAGAGGCCGATGACAAGCAGGCAGTGCCCGACGCCGAGCGTGCCGCACTGTCGTACGTCTCCACAATCGAGGAGTCGATGATGAAGGGCATGGCGTTCGACGTGCCCACCGAGTACCAGAACGGACCTCTCCTGCTAGGCCGCGCTGAGCTCGAGATGGACATCAAGCTCAAGGCTGTGGCCTCCAACGGCGTAACGGGAGGCACCTTCCGCATCGTCCTCGATGGCTACAACGCCCCGGTCTCTGCTGGCAACTTTGCCGACCTTGTCCTGCGCAAGTTTTACGACGGCGTGCCCATTCAGCGCGCTGACGGTTTTGTCGTCCAGTTCGGGAACCCCTCCGGCACCAAGGCCGAGGGATTCGTGCCCGAGGGGTCTGAGGAGGTCAGGAGGATCCCGTTCGAGTATCGCATCGCCACCGACAAGGCCCCCGTCTACAGCCTCACGTGCGAAGACCTCGCGCGGTGCAATGACGCCCCGGCGCTCCCCTTCAACGCCTTTGGCACCCTCGCGGTGGCCAGGGCCGAGTTTGAGGTCGACTCGGGATCTTCTCAGATGTTTTTTCTGCTGAAGGAATCCGAACTGACTCCCACCGGAAGCAACCTCCTCGATGGTCGTTACGCCGTCTTTGGCTACATCACGGAAGGAGCCGACCTCCTCAATGACATGCGGGTCAACGACCAGATCACGGGGGTGCGGGTGGTGTCGGGGGGGGAGAATCTGAAAAACTCGGTGCTGTGAGCGAGTGGGAGAGGGCGAAAGGTTTAGGGGACTCATCCTGCGTCGACCTCACGCACGCGGGTCACGCCAGCGGTAGCGAGGCCCAGAGCCGGTGGGGCACGACAGGGACGAGCGGCCAGGGCGCCTGTCGTCTCCTTGGCCGTCGTTCCACCTCGTGGCCCGACGCGGCGGCCGGTCCCCGGACCAGGGCCTGACCGCCCCGCCGGGAGTCCACGCGCGCGCCCAGTCGTCGTGGTAGCGGCAGAAAGGATGACACGCAGCTGCGTCCCCCCAGGCGTCGTCGCCACTGAGGCGAAGAGGAGGCGGCCTCTTGCTCGTCCTCCTCCCCACCCCCCCCCTGCCCCATCCCATCCCCATCACGGCCGCCGCCAGCCGGCGGAGCGGCCCGGCCACCCATGTCGAGGCATCGCGTCGCTGTCGGAGCTCTGGCAGTGCCGCAGCAAAGTAGGCAGAAAGGTCATCCCGAGCCCGGGCACCGCCCACGGCGCTGCCGAAGGCGGCGCCGCCAGGAGGGGGCGGGTGCCGGCCAGGTGCCCGGGCCAGCCAGTCCTCTAGGGCGTCCATCGCTACGGCGGCCGCGTTTCCTTCCTCGTCCGACCAGGGCTCCGAGGTCGATGTCTCTTTCTCCGGGTCGTCATCGCTTTCCCACCTCGCGGGCGACCGGTGTCGTCGCTTGTCTCGTGTCGAGAATGGAGACAACCGCCGTGACGGGCCCGGCGCCCGGGCGAGCCCCGCCGCGGCTCCCGCGGCGTCACCCAGCAGCGCCCGTGCTAGGGCGCGCTCTCCCGGCTCGCGTGCGAGCGCCTCGGCTGCGATAGCTGGGTCGGGGGACCGCGTTCGCACCGCCTCCAGCAGCAGCGCATCGACCGCCCTTCGGCGGAGGGCAGGCGTGGCCCAGGGCGCGTCAAGCGCGGCGTCCGCCCCTCGGCGCCTCCCCGGCGATGCCTCCCACCGCCGCGCTACCGCCGCCATCTCGGCCTGGGAGAGGAGAGCGGTGGCCTCCTCCGCGTAGCTTGCCGTCAGGGCAGGCGCCAGGCCCGACGCAGCGGCCTCGCGTGCGGCGCGGCCGGTGGTCAGGAGGGCGGCCAGGGCGCGGACGGCCTCAGCTCGCCGGCTGGCGGCAGCTTTGCAGCGCTCGGCGTCGGCGCCGCGGGGCGGATGCGGGGCGAGGAGCTCGATGAGGACGGCAGCAGGAAGGAGGGCGGCGAGGTCGGCCTCGACAGCCTCGGCAAGGGACCGGCGGGCGGCCTCGGCGCCTGGGCCGCCCTCATCCAGCGCCTGAAGCGCACGTTCAAGGAGCCGACCCGCGGTCGCCACCCCCTCGGCCGCGTTCCTCCGGCCCACTGTCTCCCGCTGCGCGTCGACGGCGAGGCGCCGCAGGGCGAGGGCCAGCACCAAAGACAGGTCGGACCGGCGGTTGACGACCTCACGCCCGACGAGGGCTGCAGCTGCTGCATCCGCGACCGCTACGTCCTCGCCCCGCATCAGCAGCACAACGAGGGCCGCTGGGAGGTCATCCCACCCGACGACTCGCACGCGCGGGCCGGGGTCGCCTCGCCGGCGCTCCAGCCCGTCGCGCGCGATGTCGACAAGGCGCCAGACGTCGTCCTGTGTGGCGCGTGACAGGCCGGGAGGGAGGGGGCGGTCTCGCGTACGGCGGTAGGCGCCCTCGACATCGGCTCCGGCGTAGGAGAATCGACCGCCGAGGCCCACCTGCAGACATCGACGGGGTGGGGGGATGAGGGGCGGGGTGGTGCGAGGGCTGCGAGGGTCACCATTGTCGGCCTCGATGACAAACTCGCCACCTTTGCGTCGTCCAAGTTCAGTGGTGTGCCACCGAGAGAGCGAAATCCTCCTCCGCCGTAGCATGCGATCCTAAATACTCTCTTCGACACGCTCGGGGCTCTCTGGGAGGGTAATGAGCGGCCGGCATTCATGGACATGGCCGCAGCGGGCCAGGTGAGGCGCTTCATCCTCCACCGCAACACGTTGCCGTCACCCCCGCCGTCAACCCGACGGGGCTTTGGAGACGGAGCTGATCGGTCACATAACACCCGCCAGAGGCGTCTCGAAGTCCCCTCATGCCCCAGCCTCCGAGTTTTCTCCGCCGCCCGATCGAAACGGGGCCAGATCCGCGCGGGCAGAGAGTGATGAGTCGCATGGGAAGCCGCTACGGTGGAAGGCGAGTAGTCTGGTCTTGCCGAACGCTGTGCCGACAACGCGCCGCGACGAACGAGGGACGAATGGCGCGCCGGACCCGACCGGCTCCTGACGGCCGTAGCGCCCTCTGACCTGCAGCAGCTCGGTGGTACACTTCACGCGCCCGGTAATGCGCCTCACCGCTGCGCCGCGTATCTCGCTGCGGCGTCCCTGCCATGCGCTGACCCCGCCGACACCCGTCCTGCCCGCAGCCGCGCCCCTCCCAGCGTGGGCCCGAGCGCCGCCTCGGCCCTCGGCAGTCGGTACAGCAACGTCCGCGCCACCGTCGACAGTGGCCGCTCCGTCACGCGCGTCCAGCGCGACTGGGAGGACGCGAGCGCCTACAGTCGCCGCAAGCCTGACGAGCCCTTCTCGCGCATCTCTGCTCGGGTACTCGGGCAATGCCTCGATGCTCGCTCCGACCCCCCCCCCGGCCCCGACGCCGACCCTCGCGACCGCCTTCCCGAGTGCCTCGTCCTCGACGTCCGGTCCGACCCCACCGCCCACGCCCTGGGCCGGGTCGAGGGCTCGGTGCCTTACCCTGTCCAGGCCCTCCTCCACCCGGTGCGGCCTTTCTCCGCCCTCCTCCTCTCGTTCAAGAACCTCGCTCCGCACCGCGTCGTGGTGGTTGCCTGCGACGACGAGCGGGAGAGCGCCCGGGCTGCTCGTCTCCTGCACGAGAAGGGCTTTGACAACGCTTACCTCCTGACAGGAGGGATGGCTCGCCTGGCCGATGTGTGCCCTCACCACTTTACGGGTCACCTGCCTGCGGCGCCGCTCGGGGGCGACGAATGGGGCGGTGGCAGTTCTCGCCCCTACCCGGGGGGCTATCCGGGCCGGACCGGCGGCGGGTCGCGCGTTGGGGGGAGCTCGCGGGCTGGGGGGTCGCGGGCAGGAGGGGGGCGCGGCGGGCTCGCGCCGAGGACGCTGCCCCGCGAGCCCACGGGCAAGGTGGGGGAGCGGCCCTCGAGTGGGGGTGACGTCGACGTCGTGCGAGCCGAGGGCGGCCTGCTGGCAGGCCACTTGGCCCCCGTCGGGGGATGGCGCCGCGGCGGTGGGGACGGCGACGTCACAGCGCCGTCCCCCCGTCGCGGCCCCCTTGCCCTCGAGCCCCGCCGTGACGCCCGCCTTGACGCCCGGCCCGATGGCCGGCCCGATGCGCCAGGGAGCGACTTCGCGTGGGAACCTGGCCCCGCGGGACACCAGACGGAGAAGATGACGGCCTACGCCCCCCTGGGGTCAAGGCGAGACCGGTGGGCCATGGCCGGTGGGCCGGGCGCCCCCCGGGACGGCCCTGCGCCGCTTCGGCCTCCCTTGGGAGGTGGCCCCGCCCCGAACCCGTGGGATCCGGCAGGGCGGCCGTCGTCGTCGGGGACGGTGGGTGGGGGCGAGGGTGGAGGCGGTTGGCGGCCCGAGGCGGCGGCGGAGGAGCTGGCGGCGCGGGCGCGGGCGCGGCCGCGCCTGGAGGCCGAGGCGGGCTACCACCGGGCTCCGCCTTCTCCAGGGGGCGGTCACGACCACGGCGTCCCCGACGCAGCCCTCTCAGGTCCCGGGGCGCCGCCCTCGCCGGCGGCAGTCCGGCGGGAGCTGGCCCAGCGCCAGGGCGGAGGCGGACGCGGGGGGGGCAGCGGCTACGGTGGCCACCCCTACTCGGGAGGGGGGTACGGTCCTGGGGGCGTCCCGGGGTCGGCCGCACCTGGCTCGCGCGTCGGCGCCGGCTCGCGAGCGGGCTCCCGCGGTGGGGCGTCCCGCGGTGGCGGTGGACCCGGCGGGTCTCCCCGCGGTTACTCGACCTACGGCCGCCCCCGCGAGTCGGAGCGGGCCGCCGGCGATCCCGTGCCCCTCTTGCCGCCGGCCGAGCGCGCCGCGCGCGTCCGCGAGGCTGAGTCTCGCATGGCCGATTCGGTCCTGTCCCAGTCGACGGCGGCCCTCAGGACGGGCGCCATGCGTGGGACAAGGGCGGCCCTTCTGTACAAGCAACAGCTGGAGGCGTTGAAGCGAGCTGCTGGTGTTCGCGATGGGCGCCGGTGGCAGCCGACGGGGGACCGGACGGGGGGCGGGGGGTATTAGGTGTTGGTCTCACAGGTCCCGCTGAATGAGGGAGGGCCCCGTTCATCCAACGTCACCCCCTGATCACCGTCCCGTCGTCTCCCACGAACGTGATTGAGGCGCTGTTGACACAGTGCCGCACATTCTTGCTCGTCATGCCCTCTCCCTCGAAGACGTGTCCGAGGTGGCTGTCGCACCTGGCACAGGTTATCTCGACGCGCCGCATTCCGAGGCTGTTGTCGACGTGGCGCTGTACGGCCCCCTTCACCTCGTCGTCGAAGGCGGGCCACCCGCAGGAAGCCTGGAATTTGTGGTCGGCGAGATAAAGGGGCGTCCCACAGCCCTTGCAGCAGTATTCGCCATTTCCCTGGTGCTTTTCGAGCCTGCCGGTGCCCGCCCTCTCGGTGCCCTTGCCACGCAGAATATGGAATTCGGCGGCAGTCAGACGCCTGCGCCACTCCTCTTGGGAAACGGGGAGGGGGGCCTTCGGGTCTGGGGGAGGACTGTCGCTGGGCATGCTGGTACTGATCGTCGACTCTGCGGGAGGAAAGACACGGAACGGTCGCCTGGAGAAGTCGTGGGGAGAGCTATGGTTTGGTCGCACCCGGGTTGAGGTAGAGTTGGCGGATGGAGGGTGTCGGGATCTACTCACGTGCTCCACGCAGAATCGGGACTGGGAGTGCGTCGAACTTCGCGGCGTTCACTGGGAGTGCGTCGAACTTCGCGGCGTTTCGCGAGGTAGGTCGTCCTTCATGTCGCCCCGCTGTTCGCCGCGCCCTCATCTCGTGCGCTCAGAGGGCTCGTGGAGCGCCAACCCTTATTTATTGTTCTCAGACCCACGTCGGTCCTCGTCCTTCCGTCCTCGTCGGTCCTCCGTTTCGCGACACTTAAGCCACCGACGGCCCCTGCGTCGACGCCGATGGATGTGGCGGCCGCAGAGGCTGCCCGCGACGAGGCCACAGCGCTCATCTATCTCTACGACTCAGATCGAGTGCGGGTGCTCGAGACGCCGGGCGAAGGAGAGATGGTGGCTGTCGAGGTCGACCTGGCGAGTGACCCCGGCTGGGCCGCTGCGCCTCCGTCCAAGGGCCTCTCTGGCCTCGCCTTGGCCTGTCTTATCCCCCGCGACCCCCGTCGTCGCAGCTACCCGAGGGTCTCGGCAGAGCCGAAGCGTGGGTTGGCGCCACCGTGCGTCTCTCGTGTCCTGACGGCTATCCCGAGACGGCAGCCAGGAGCGCCGTGAGGACGACGCGCAACCTTGACGACGCTGGTGCTGCAGGCCTCGCCGAGGCGGTGACCACCGCACTGTTGGCTGAGGCCGAGGTCGGATGCCCGTCCCTTGCCGCTGGAGCGGGTGCGGGGGAGGCCTTCCTTGCCGATCTCAATAGGCCGGGGTCTTGCGTGGCGTGCTGGGCGGACGACTGGACGGACGAGGCGGTCGGCGTGGAGATGTTGATGTCGCTGGGGGCTGCCCCACCCGCGCTTCCCGCCCCAGCACCCGCCCTCGCCGCGCTGCCCGTAGGTCGGTCCCGTGCGCCGACGCGCCTGCCCTGCTGCGGGGCCGTGCTCCATCTCGCGTGCCTCTCCCGCACTTGGGATGCTTGGGCGCCCCTGACCGTGATACCACCACCGCCGCCGCCGGACCGGCGCCCCGAGGACGAGCGCGGCCACTACATGGCGACCCCCAGCGAGGAGGAGGAGGAGCGCGTCATCGAGGGGTGGGCCGCAGCTCATCCTCCCATCGTCGGGCCGCCCGCGGTCGCCGAGACAGGCATGCCGCTGTCAGCTGCCGCTGAGGGAGGCCGCGGGGAGGCTGCCGCGACAGACCCTTTGACGGCCGCCTTGTCGAGTCTCCCGGCGCCTTGCCCTGCCTGTCGCGCTCCACTTGCCTTGCTGCGAGCCGAAGCGGGTGCTGCGGCTACGCTGCCCGACGTCATTGCCGCGGCTGTTCTGGCACGATGCGCTGCGCTTGCCCTTGGTCGATCGACGGAAGCGTCGCATGCTCCTGCGCTGAGTGACGACGGCGACGCAGCAGAGGAGGCCGTCTTGGACGAGGGCGATGCGGCTGCCGCAATCGAATGGGGCGCACGGTGTCGCGAGCTTGCCGAGAAGCAGCGTGCTGCGGCAGAGGCTGAGCGCAAGGCCGACTGGGCACATCGCGAGGCAGAGGTGTCCGAGCCGCCCGTGGGGTCGTCCCCAACGGTGTCTGTCGAGACGGCTGCCGCGAGCTGGGGAGGCCGACGACGCGGTGGAAGACGGAGTCGGGGGCGCGGGGGAGTCGGTGGTGGAGCAGAGAAGGGGTAGCAACATTCACATTCAAATCTACTTTCGCCATTGCTGATTTGTCTCCCCTCGACCACCAACTATCGGTCAATCCTGTGCGTCCGCGTCTTGCGAGTCAGCTCAAACAATACACCCGGCACGCGATAGATGGTCACCAGCGTCCAGAAGAGCTCCTCCTCGAGCTCGAGGTCGCCCTCGGCACGGGCGATGTAGATGTCATCGATGAGGGCTCGGAGGCGACTGGGGTCGGGAATTTGTTCGTAGGGAATCTTGAGCTTCATGTTGGTGACGGCGACGCGGACAAACTTGCCCACTGCCCATACGATGCCGAGGTAGAGACCCGAGATGCTGAGGGAGGCGACGTCGATGAGAGGAGCTCGAGCGTCCGAGTCGGCGATGTCATCGAGAAGAACGACGATCTGGGGGCCGGTGACGTCGCCGGAGGTTGGGTCGGCGGAACAGGCACCTGGGAGGTCCGAGGACGACGCCGAGGCAGGGTCATCGAAGGAGAGGGTCGACGAGGCGCGCGTGGCGCCAAAACCGCATCGCATCTTCCACCAGCGCGGGCCCAGCGGGTCGTAGATGACGGCTGTCGGCGCAGCATCTGGATCAACAAGGAAGGGATTCACCAGAGAATTCCTCTCAAGGGCGGGGTCTGGGATGATGGTCCCCTCAAGCATGAGGTCGCAAAAGACGCGCTGGGCCGTGGGCTCGGCGCTGTCATCGACCAAGCCCACCACGTCTTTGCCGTCTCGGGCGATGATCTCGTCCCGGCGAGAGTTGGCCGGGTCAGTGCGCACGGCCGGGGTGACGACACACTCTTGGTCCTCGTAAATGCCACCTGTCACGTTCCAGACGAGGGGCCAGAGCCCCGCTTCCGCACCGCCAGCGGAGGCAGCGGGCTCGAGGGGCACCCGAAAAGGCGGATCGCCTGGGCCGGGCGCCGGGGCAGTGATTGCCGTGCGGATGAGCTCGGTCGTGGCGGGCGAGAGCAGCGTTGAACCGCTGGCACGGCACTCACCTGCGCGGCGCCTCGTGCCCCCAACGGCACGGCTGAGGTCAATGTCGTACGTGACAGCCACGCTCGACCCGTCAGTGGCGAGGATGCCGTCGAGGGCCGCCTCAACGGGAGGCGTCACGTCCCAGGGCAGGACGGAGGTGGGAGATGCGCAGACGAGGCGCACGCCGTCAGCACCGTACTGGTCGACAAGCTTCTTGCCCTCAGACGTCGCGCCCTCGGCGCTGCCCTCCCACACGGTCGAGGTCCACGACCCGCCCCACTGGAACAGGGGAACGAGGAAGGCCGCGGTGGCCGCCGACGAAATCGCCAAGTCAGTGCTCGAGACAGGAAGCTGGGCCGAGAGCGCGACAGTGGCGCCATCGAGGCGCACCGTCGGTGTCGCGACGACTGGATTAGACGATGCAAAAAGCACGAGGGGCGCCCAGACCAGGGCACAGAGGCACAGGAACAGAAGGACACCCTGGAGGACCTTGCGCCAGCTCGGTTCTTTCCGACCGAGGTACCGAAAGTGCCGAATGTTGCGGTCAAATGTAGCCAAGAAGAGGGACGCGTGGATATCCTCGACCAAGAGCCAGTCGACAAAACGCAGCGTCGTCAGCGTCGACGCCCAGTCGAGCAGGTGGCGCAGCTCGAAGACAAAGGGAATGGACGTCGTGATGGCAAAGATCCACCAACCGATGATGTTGGGAAACTGCAGGTAGAGCTGACTGTAGCGACCAATGCCATTGCTGTAGGAAGACCCTTCGGGATAGCCCGACTTGAGCTGCAGCGCGCCAAAGACAAGGGCAGCTCCCCTGACCAGCAAGAATATTCGGAGGATCGTCCGCCCGCCCGTCTTGAGCTCGAGCCACCAGAAGGTGTGGGTCACGCCCGTCAGGAACAAGGCGACTTGCGTGAAGTGGAGCAGGAACTTGCCCCGCATACTACCCATGATGTAGCACATCCGATCCACAACCATCAGGAAGAACTCGAGGAGAAGAACAAGCAAATAGGCAACCGGGACGGCAGCGCCACTCGCAGGCTCAGGGAACACCGCACCCCAAGCTCCAGCCGTGAGTACAAATGAGAGGAAATCTAGCCCAACGGTGACGGGGTAAAAATCTTTCCGGGCTCGGTCGTGGGCCTCGACATGGATGATCTGAGCGCCATCGAGGCCGGGGGTGGGGTCCTCGTCGGCTCGGTTGGCGCTGCTGGGTGAGCCATCGCCGCCGGGCGTTGTGCTGAGGGGCGGAGGGCGAGCAGGGCTGGCAGCCGTGGAGTCGTCCTTCTCGGCTCCGAGAGACCCAGAGGCAGCGCCCGGGACAACTCCCGGGAAATCGGGGGTATTGACCGACGTCGACGCGAGGGCCGATGTGCCGGAAAATCCCCCAAATCCGGCGGCACCGGCAGGGAGCGGTGGCGTCCTCTGCCGTGGCAGAGGCGATGGGGCCGCCTGGGCCGCCGCTAGGATAGGACCGCCCGCAAAGCGAGCACCAAAGCCTGACCGAGCGCGCTCGCGGCGTGAGGTTCCCGGTCGGGGGGGGCGCGCAAGCTGGAATTCGCGCTCGGACCCACGATGCAGGGACACCGGCGCGTCGGTCACATCGCCCACGGGGTTGCCGTCGTCGTGCGACTCGGCATCGACGCTCGCGTCCTCCTTGGAGACCGCAGCGCCCCGTTCGGGCCACCCGCCACCCTCTGTTCTGCGACAGCTAGATCCGCCACCGCCGTCGCCGCCACCACCTGTCCGCTGCGGCGGGAGCGGAGCCACCAACGGCGCCATGGGCTGCAGGGAACTGAGCACCGCCCGGCGCACTGCCGAGGCGCGGAATGCCATGACATCATCGTCGCCAGCCAGGCGGGCAGCGAGGAACTTCCACACCGGAGCGGCGCGGGACCGCTTGTCGCCCATGCCCCAGCCAGGCGGGCCAGCTTTGGGCACTTCGATCGCGAGGCCCCCGAGGATGCCGAGCGTGTCCTCGAGCCATGCTGGGTAGGGCTCCGGAAGACCAAGGGACGCGGCCCGGGCGTTGCCCGCCCGCCACCGCTCGATCAGGACCTCGCTGTAGCGTGCTGCAATGGCGAGGGCGCCGACGAGGTCACGGGCTGGGAAGCGGGACCGGGGCAGAACCTCGCTGTTGCCGCCCACAGAGCGCGAAGCGCCGAGGCCGAGGCCTGGGATCATTTCTAGTGTTACCGACAAAAGTGGTGATGGGCGAACTGACCTTTCGACCCTCCGCGACATGGGCATTGACTTGCGCTCGCGGGCAGACACCACGGCCGCGACATCGGACCGGGTGGTGCCAGCGGCGTTCTCGGTCGCAGCCGACGCAACGAGATGCTCGACCCTGTACACCTGGACTGCCGTCGGCCCCGAAGCGTGAAGGGCGGGGTCCCCGCTCTCGATCGGCAACGAAGGCATCCACTGTTGCGTGGGAGACCAGCCATGCTCGCTCTCTTCGGTGCCGTCGTTAGATGTAGCCCGCACCCGAAGCTCGTCGACAAAGAGGGCGGGCGGACAGGCAGGGGCGAGCGCGGGAGCCGCTCTGTTGTCACCACCGTCGTCCTCCTCGTCGTCCTCGATCTTGTCATCCTGATCCTTGTCTCCGACAACCATCGTCTTGCGCCTCGACTGGATGAAGCGCCGGATCAAACCCTTGGAAGCACCCGCAAATTTGGAGGGCTGCTGGAGAAGGGTGGCCTCCCGTTTGTCGGCATCGTTCGCGCGTGTTGACTCCTTCGTGGGATGTTGCCACCGCCTTGGCGACGACGCCTGCTTCGACGGCGTCCGTCCAGTCCCGCCGTCCTGCGAGAATCGAATCGCGCGGCCCAGCGCCTCCTCCTCCTGCCGCTTCTCTTCGGCAGCCTCGGCGATCCCCTGGCCCTGGGCGTCGCGAACGGTGTCCATGACCGTCTGGAAAAATAGCTGGAGACGTGCCCGATAGGCCGCGACGGCCGCTCCCTTGGCGCGGACAACTTCAGCCGCGGCGTCGGCAGAGACGCGGGACGCCACGGCGGCAACTCGGGCGCTCTTGGCGGCAGCGGTGGAGGACCGGGCGAGCTCGGCGGCAGAGAACGCCTCGCTCGCTGCCGTCTTCTGATGGAGGGTGGGGAACGGAGTGATGACCAACCCACCAGGAGTGCCCCGAATGTGGCGCTTGGACTTCATCGTGCGCAACCGGCTCTTTTCGGCGTAGTCGGCCTCGAGTTCGGCGGCGGCAGCGTCCTTTTCCCGTGCCATAGCCTCCGCCTCAAGCCGCGCCGCTGTCTCCTCGGCCACTGACAGAGCACGTGTGGCCTGGTCCCATGCGTCCGCCAGGGTTGGCACGTCACCGTCCAGCGCATCAAGGGCAAGCACGAGGCGCACAAAATAGGGCGCCCGCTCAGACGTGGACGAAGCCTTGGCGAAGAAAGTGCGGACAGAGGTCGTGGACATGGAGAACAAGAGCGACAGACTGCGCCCAAACTGGAATTCGGGAATGGCATCGCGATCGCTGCGGCCCAGGGCCCTGTTGAGCGCGAGACGGATCTCGCGCTCAACGGGGCGCAATCCGTCGATGTTGGCCTCATACCCCTGGACAAAGGCGAGGCCGCCCGCAGCTGTAGGCACCGCTGCCAGCGAGTCTGATCCCCTCGCTGCAGGGGCACTCTTCTGGTCGTCCCGGAAGAGCGCCCCGCGCAACCCGCCGTCTGAAGTTTGCTTTCCAATGTCTCCCATGGCCTTGGGGGTACCCGCCTTTGCACCCCATGCCATTCCCGCTCCGTCAGCAGCCAGCTTCCCCGACGGCCTCCCCGCGAGGCCTCGGCTGCCCCGCGCCTTCGCTCTGAGGCTTGTCGTGTAGGCCAGCACTGCAAGATATGCCATGAACAGCGGTATTGCCCGGGCGGGCTCCTCTGCCAATCCGACGTACTGCAGATTGGCCGACAACGTGGTCCCCGCGTCCCCGAACCCGCCACATCCAGCGCTCGCCACCACCATGAGGACGTAGTCGACGATGATGAGCACCTCCAGGTACGCCTGGATGAGGTGCCAGTACGTCCTGGACTCGTCTTCGGCCACAAGTGCGTAAAGCAGCATTGATCCTGGCAGGACAGCAGCGAGTACGCTGACATCAACCGCGTAGACGAGGACGCCCATCGCGGCGTACGCGACGAGCTGCCGTGTCTCAGTGTCCCGGAAGAACTTGACAATGATGCGGCGCAACCAGCGGCCAAACCGGAGAAATGGGGCGGGGGGTTCGCCGATTTCAGATGTCCACATGAGGCGGCCGGTGGTGCCTGCTCGTGGGGCGACAAGAATCGTTGAGTTCCCTCGTCTATCATCGTCAGCCGTAGTGGTGCCACCCAGGCGGCCAGCCTGGCCGGGAGTCATCCCCCCGGCGGCCATCGCAACAGACGCTGAGCGACGGTGGTGACCTACCGCTTGCCGCATGCCAGTGCCTGGCGGCTGACCACCATGCAGGACTCCTATGTCGCCGCTCCAGGACCGTTGGTGGTGGGACCGATTCACGAGCCTCTCGGCGATGCCAACGGGGGTGTTGAGGCCGCCATCACGGGCCGGACCCGTGGCAGAGCCCAATGCGGAGTTGCGCGGCCCCGTGTCCCCGGCTGGCACGTGAAGCACGACATCCCAGCCGGGAACGAACTCGCGGTCGGCATTGCCGCGCCATCCAGCCAGCTTAGCGCGCTTGATGGCCTTCTCCATGGCCACAGGGCGGTGGACCCGGGTCGAGTTGGACCCCGCTGCCAGAACGGACACCGACCGGAGCCGCGAGCGCAAATTCATCACGGACGAGTGGCCGCTAAGTACCGCGCCCTTGGTCGCCCCGAAACTGACCCCGGGCCTGCCTCGCGTCGGGGTCATCGCGATCTCGGCGCCGGCTGCTCGCCCTTCGGCTGCCACTCTGTCCGACCCCATTCCCCCAGGCATGTGCGCTGTCGCGTCGTTAAGCTGCTGGTCCTCAAGCAGGGCGATGAGCTCCTGCAGGGCCTCCGGCCGTGGGTTCCCGGTGTAGGCGACCTGCATGACGGCTCTGCGAAGGCCCCGTACGCGGACGCGCCGCAGTGTTCGCCACCGCGACGTCGCCTCGAGCTGAGCCGAGTGGGCCGCCTTTTGTTGCTCCTTGCGCCGGACCAGGTTCACCGTCCTCAGAGACTCGAGGTCGTTCGAGAGTCGCGTGACGTTCGCAAACATTGATGTCTTCCTCACCAGGCTCAGCACATGCAGAGACACGAAGATGAGGATCTCGTTGGATCCCCACCGGCCGAGTGTCAGGGCTTCAGACGCCGACCGGACCTTGGAGACGCCCAGTACCGTGTGGGTTGAGCATGCTTCGCCCCACAGGCCCTTGAAGATGTCCCAGCTGATGTACTCCCAGGGGGCCTGCACTGCGAGGGTGATCAGGATGACGAGTATGTTGAGAGCCTGGAGGGCGCCTAGGGTCTCAAGCCTCCACCACCAGCGGACGCGCCGCGATGGTGCGTCGTCGCAGTTGACGTCGAGGTCTCGGGCCGGCATCACGATAGACTGCGAGACGGCAGAGTCCTCGGAAGCCCGCATGCGCAACCGTTTCGACTCGTTGACCGCGTCGAGACGAGAACGGCTGCTCATCCCGCGAGTTCCAAGGTTGCGCCTCGCAATGTCAATTGTCTGATCAAGCGGCGTTGTCCCGTCGCTCGTCGCTGACGCACCGTCGGCAGCCAGATTGTCGACCATCCTGAGCTTCTCGCGGTTGCGGAAGAGAGCCACTGCCATGAGGAGGTAGACCAGATGGATGACATCGCGACTCGCGGACGAGATGAAGACGATGAGAATGAGGGTTAGCTCGGGGGCGCTGATGACAAGGAAGTAACGCGCCCGGTCGAGGACGGTGAACCCCTTGTGCGCCTCGGACGACAGGCGAGACCAGATCATGCCCTCTTCTCCGCGTGCCATCCCGGACACGTGGTCCTGGATAAGGCGCGGGACAGAGTCGAGCGCCAGGAGGGGGTCGACGGCAGCGAGTTCGGCACCATCGCCGCGCTCGGGGCCCTCACCGCCCGCACGGGCAAGGTGGACGAGGCGACCCATTCGCGCCCCGTATTCCGCCACAAGGGCGAGGAACGACGCGAAGAGCAGGTAGAGGGTGCTCACCTCGATCCGACTGATCGAGAGCCACCGATGCAGCGCGACCATGACAGTGTCTCCATCGCGAGCCTCCTGCCACACGGCACGGTCGTCAAGGGCTCCCACAGGGAAGGGCACCGGCTCGCTGCTCCACGAGTCCGGAATTGGGTAGGCGTCGACGAGGGGCGCGTCAGGCCACCACGATACCAGCACCAAGAATTGCCACGTCACAAATAGGGCGAGGTTAATGGAAGAAACGTAGAAGACAATCGCCCGCGCCGACATGGTGGCAGCGGGCGCGCCCCCTGATCTCTCAGACCTGCCATCGGGCTCCACGCGCGGCGTGCGCAGCATGTAGACGACGAGGATGACCATCGGGAACGACAGCAGAGAAAACGAGCAGGTCGCGGCGACAAGGAGGAGAATGGCTGACGCCTGCAGGCCGCATCTCAGTGCAGCCGTCTCGGCGAGGTGCACAAGCGCGATGGGTGCGAAGAGGCGCTGAAGGTTGTAGCGGAGGGCCGCCTCGTCGGGGTCGGCCCTGCGGCGGTCTGTACGCTTGCCGCCGGCGCTGGCGGGGACATACGTCTCGCGCAGCGTCGGCCTTGCAGAAGCACGCTGCTCAGGCGGAGCACTGTCCATCTTGGGCTGGCTCTCGAAGATGCCGACGCTGCTGTCGTCACTGTGCGTCGCTACTGCACCACAATCGGCTGACGGTGGGGGCACCGCCCCAGGCTCCGTCGACCGGGCCTTCCGCATTGAACCCTTGGGCTGGAGGTTGGGTGGGGCTTCGCCAACGCCTGCCCGGACCTGGAGGTAGCGCTGCATGATGACGACGAACGGACGGAGCCGGAGCCGAAGCCGCGCCATTGGAGTAAGGCGAAGGGATCGGAGGCCGTTGAGGGTGTACGCACGGTCGAGGGCCCGCTCGAGCCGCTCGAGCCGCAGGGGCGCGGGTGGCCACGAGAGGGCACACACCGCGCCCGTCGCCAGGCCCGCCGCCTCGCACATCTGTGCGGGCATGTTGGCGAGCCAGCGGGTAGTGGCGAGCTCGAAGGCGGAGAAGGCGAGGAGCACCGCGCGCGAGCGCATCAGAGCTTCCATGTTTAGGTCCCCGTCCGACTGTACGGCAAGCTGCCAGACAGATGCAGTGGCGTTAGCCGGGAGCCCGAGCCACGAGAGCCAGTCGGCAACCTCAGTGGACATGGCATTCTGGATTTCAGGCAGCGGGAAAGTCCAGGCCGATAAAATCGACAGGACAGCATACACCCGGAGAGCGGGTAGTCCAATGCTGCTTAGGATGGCGCGGACGCGCACGCCGGCCTCAGGTCCCTTGTAGGTGGCGACCGATATCCAGAGGAGGGTCCCAGCACAGAGGATGAGAACGAGAAAGGCGCCGATGGCGCCCCGGTTGACCACAGCATCATGGAAGGCAAAAAAAACGACAATCAGGCGGGCGTTACGGATGAGCCAGCGACGGAAGGTCGCAAAGGTCCTACGATGCTTGTGCTCGAGCTCGGCTCCTGTTAGCTCACGCCGGTTGAGCGTGGCGATGTCAAGGCTGCGGGCACATGCGTCCTCGAGTCCGGCGCGGTAGCCCGCGCGGTAGAGCGAAATGAGCCACATGATGAGGGCGGGGCGCGCCAGATAAAGGCACAGGCGCCAGCCTTTGGCGTCGGGGTCAAGGCCAACCGTCTGGCGCAATTCGTTTTTGACATTTTCGTCAAGCTCGAATGAGTTACGTGTGACGAGGGTAAAGGTGAGAAGATATTGCGCTGTGAAGTCGACGAGTGACAGAATGGCCAGCGTGCGCACAAGGTTCCACCGCAGCCTGCCCTGGAAGGGCGTGTGGCGCGGGTTCGCGTCAACACGCTTGCCCAGCTGGGCCGCGACAGTTGCCCACACGAGGGGGGGCAGCAGCAGCAGGGCGCTTGTCATGACGAGATAGAGGAGACCCAACACGGCCCCCTGGGACATAAATGACACCACCATCAGATAGGCAGCCACAGCCACAACGTTGATGCCGTAGCCGACCGTGGCGCGGCCAGTGGCAGCGAGCAGCCACGCCTGGACGCGCGCCGTCCCGCCCTCACCTGTTCCTGGCTTGCTGTCGGCGCCGTCCTTCCTGCGCTCGATCGGCAACGATCCGTCCACATAGCCCGATGCCGCCGTCGCCGTTGCCTTAGCGACGGGATCGTCGGCGGCCTCAGTTGCAGCGCCAACGCCGGCATCGTCCAAGTCGCCGAGGTCGACGCCGCCGATGCAATCCTGGGCCGTACTTCGCCCAACGACCGACTCGGCCAGTGGCTCTGCACGGAGTGTGCGGTGACTGTCGCCGGGCGACGACAATGCGGCGGTCGCCGCTTTTTTGGCGTCCTCCTCTATCGATTGGCGCACGTTGAGCGAGTGCCAGGCGGCAAGCACCAGGATGACGAGCACGGCGCCCATGTCGGCCGCCACATGGGGATCCCATAGCCCCGCAAGCCGCAGCGCCTCCTCGCGCTTCCCCGCCCCCTCAACATAGACGCGGCCCACCTCATCAACGAGCGCGAGGGCTTCCTTCAGCACGTTGGTCGAGGGGTCCGACGGTCTCGGCGAGACGGACCGTCCCGGTGCCTGCGCACGTGCGGGGGTTGACCCGTACATGTGGCAAGTAACAGAGTCTTGCGCGAGTTCTTTGAACGGCCGAGGAGTGCCGTCCACTTCGAAGTAAACGGCGGGGTTGGAGAAAGGGCCGGTCGCCGGAAGCCACACGTAGTAGCCGTTGTTGGGCCCGCCGAGGCGGCCAAGGGGTGCACCTCGGTGCGTCACATCGGCCGGAGAGTCATAGATCCCGCAAAGTGTGGGTAACTTGAGCACAAACATGAGGACGAGGTGCACCGCTGCGTACGCCCTCAGCAGGACCGGGCGATCAAAGGTCGTCGAGTGGAAGACGGAAGCAAAGCTTCGGCGTTGCCCCCGCTTTTTCTTGCTTAACCGCGTTGGGGCGCGGCCGGCGCGGCAAAGGAGGTCAGGGTGGAGCTTGGGCGCAGGGTTGATGATGCCGCGCGATAGGTAGGTGACGACAGTGAAGACGTAAAACACATGAAGAGCGTCCTTGTGCGAGACCCCGACAGCAAAGAGAACGAGGGGCAGTGATAAGTAGACAAGGGCGCCCTCGATGGCGCGGACAAAGCGCTGCGTGGATGACAAAACGTCGTGCCACATCCGCACGGCTTCAGCGTCGGTGTCCTCAAGGAAGTGCCTGCCGAAGCGACGGCGCGGGCCGCGATCGTTTTGGAGGGCAGAGGACATCCGCACGTGGCGAGACGTAACAGGGTCGGCCGCTTCCTCCATCGATGACACCGGAGCCAGAGGCAGAGCCGGAGCCGCGAGATCCCACGTCGGGCCCACCCGCATCGATGTCGTCGCCTTTAAGACGCCACGGTGGCCTCCCGTGAGTGACGAGCCCGCGGAATTCTTGGGGATTTCGAGTTCGTGGCTGATCCGTATCGACGAACCCACCCGCGTCCAGTTGGGCGCCGCAACTCCGTCCCCAACGTGGCTGCCCCTCCTCTCATGGACGATGACGGAGCCCGCCGAGGCCACACTGTTGCCACCCTCGCTCGGCGACCTCTGACGCCCTGCCTTGTCCATCGTGGTGGACCGGCCCATCTCCCGGCCAAGCTCAGGGTAGGCGGAGCTTCCCGTGCGCCGGCTCCAGCTGCGTCCGCCCCCCATCGCGTCTCTCTGACTGTGGCTCGAAGTGGGCAGCGCAGTCCCGACGGCTGCGGGGGGCTCCCGACCACTCGGCCGCAGCGTGACGTTGCCGACTGCGGGGGGTGCTACGACGTCGCTTGGCATGGAGGCGACGTCGGAGGCCCGCTCTCCCTCAACACGGGCACGGTGACCCACGGCAGCGACAAGAAATACCTGCACAAACATGCCGAGCATGGCTAGCGCTGCCGGGGGGTTGTCGTCGAAACTGTAAATTCCGATACTGTTCAGCAAATCAAGCAGATCGAGGCTAGCGTCGGAAAGTTGGAGCAAGAAAAGGCCGCGCAGAGCCGTCGACACGTAGCATGCCAACGTCCAGACAGCAAGCCACGCATAAAACCAGGTCGCATGGCGGCGCAAAAAAGCGGCGCCAATTTTGGGCTCGGTGGCGAGGATAAAGACGCCCGTGAGGAGTTGAGGCAGGGCGAGGATGGAGGGCTGGAGTACGGCCGCGAGGCAGAGAGACGAGGCCGTGAGGTAGGGGCGGCCGCACACGGCGTCGATTGCGTTGGCGACCCAGCGTGCGTAGGCGTGGGGCGATCGTGTGACGATGACGCGGACGCCATGCTCAAACAGGCCGACGAGCATGCGGAGAAACTGACGGGCGCGGGCTTTCTCGCGACCCGCGCCCGCAGCACCTCCACGGGGGGAGCCGCTAAACAGTTGCGAGCCCTCGTGGTCGGAGGTGTCCCTCGACGACGCCATTCGATGAGACCGGGCTGTCTTGTCGCCATCTTTTTCCATCCCGTTGGGGGAGGGGTGGCGAGGGCGGCTGCGCGCCCTGGGCTCGCGGGCGTGGGACCCAGCGCCAGCGATGGAAGGCCGCGCCCCCTGGCCGCCGCCTCTGTCATCGCCCGGCGTGCGGTCAGGTGTGCCGTCCAGGAGGTGCGAGTGGGTCAAGGGCGACCGCATAGGAGGCACCCCCGCCCGCCGATGGCTCGGCGCCTCGCCCATCGTCATCCGGCCCGCTCGGTAGACGACCGAAGGACGGGGCGAGACCATGCCTGCCACAAGGTCGGGGCGCAAGACCTGGTCGGCGACAGCGAGGGCGTCGATGCGCGTCTGCCCGAGCACAAATGACGTGTCGGCCTCGCCATAGATGGCCCGGAGGGCAAAGCGGGTGGGTCGGCCCCACTCGACGGCCCGCGCCTCCATCCTGGCCTCGGCCTCGACGATTGTGGCCTCGAGTCGAAGGTGCGACCAGCGAACGCTGCGCCGACCCGAGGGTGACCTGGTGACATTAACATGACTCTTGGCGTCCTCGTCTGAGCCCATGGCGCGCTGTGCGCTGGCTTTGGCCCGGAGTCGCGCCTCGCTCCCAAGCGCCGAGAGCGACACGACAAGGCCGCAGAGCGCGATGACCTGGAGGACCCGCGGCACAAGGAGCTGACTGGGCACCGCACCCCGGAGGGTGTAGACCCCCAGCGTTGCCGCGACCGTCTCGGGCACAACGTCGCGGACATCGTCAATCTGCCACACGTACAGGGCGACGCCAACGAGGAGGGTGTATCCCGTCAAACAGACGAACGACCCAGGTCCGAGGCGGCCGTCACCGAGGGGCCGCGCCGTGAGTCCGCCACGCTTGCCCCCCGTGGCACTTGACGTGCGGGATGGAGCTGTCCACGCTCCTGTCCAGCCGCTCGACCACCGACCCGCGACAGAGTCAGCGCCGCGGCCCGCGCCGCGCCGAGCTGTAGGCCAAAAGAGCGCCGACCGGCGACCGCGGACCCAGACTCCCGCGCCAAGTAGGACAAGCACTGCGAAGGGCGTCGCCAACAACGACGGCCATGCAAGGCCCGCCACCAGGATCCAAAAGATGGCCTGGACTCGATACCCTCCGCCGCGCCGGTACACAAGTCGATTGAGCACCGCCGGCGTGGCGTTACCAGGCCCCGGCGGCCCCAGGATGCCCTCAGGCAAAAAGAGCATGTCGCACCCCGTGGCGCTCCGCAGCTCTTCGAGGCCGATGCGGCGATCAAGGTCAAGGTTGAGGAGGGGATGGTGGACCTCGGCGTGTTTGATGAGGCCCGAGATGCGTCGGGCCTCGCGCCATGCGGCGAAGATGAGGAGACCACCTGGCACAAATACGCGGCACCACGCGTCAGCTCCGCTAATGGGCAGGTAGGCAAATAGACGCAAGACGCGTTCTGCCCAGCTCGAAAGGCCGGCGGCGGCGTCAACGGGGAAGCCAAACGAGCGGGCGACCTCGAAGGCCCCAGCGAGGAGGAGGTCGACGGCGCTCAGCACCAGGGCCGCCACGGCTACATGCCTCATGCGGCCCACCTGGGGGTCGGGCGGGGTTGAGTGAAAGTGGTGTGGGACAGTGGGGGAGCAATGACCGTCCGACCCTCCACCCGCGTCATCGTCGTCATCCATCGTCGTCGTCTGCCCGCGGGAACCCGCCTGATTGAGGGTGGGCCGGTAGACGGTTGACACGGCAGCAAATATGGCGAGGAGAAGAAAGAAGGCAACGCCGACAACGCTGAAGCGCGTCAAAAGGCGCGCAGCGAGCGCCGCCGGAAAGAGGTGTCCTGACGGGTTCATGACCACCGCGACAGCCCGGCGGAGGCGGGCGACCTCGGCGCGCTGGTCGGCCCAGGCACCCGAGGTAGCGCCGGGGACGCTGCCCGTTGCATAGAGGGGGAGCCCGCCGAGGTTTTCGGCGCCTGACATGACGTTGCGATGAACCGTGCGCCATGGACGATACTCATTGTTCCTCTCGTCCGCCGAGGGAGACGGGGTTGGCGAGGGGCCCATGAGCGTCCCGTCGGACCGGCCCGTCTCGGGGCCGCCCGTGGCGAGTGACGAGGCCGTGGGGCTCGCGACGTCGACAGGCTGGGGGTGCGCACCCCTGCTTCCCCAGGTAAGACGTAAACGGCGTCTCGGCGTCACAGGCGGAGATGCGGGCTTGTCAGTGGCGCTCGTGGAGGGGTGGGGGGGGGCTTCGTTTGCTGCGCCTGCCGCGCTGCCGCACCAGCCGCCTCGCGTCGCGTCGTCCATTGGCGGCGCAACCAGTTCGGGCGGGGGCGGGCCTGAGCCCGCCTCGGCGCCATCCATCGCGCCACGCCACCCGGCGCGTCTGCCGTTCCGTCGGAGGGTCGGCGTCCGAAGGGACCGAGGCCGGCGCTCGAGCTATGAAGGAAGCCGAAACACGAGGCCCCAGACCTGCACACGGCGTCTTTCGCGTGTTCGCTGCCCGTACGGCGATATCTATCCGAGCCACCGTCAGAGCCCGCACCCGCCGGAGCGAGGACCTCGCCACTGTCACCGTCACCGTGCCTACGTTGGGTCTCGTCGTGCCAAGCTCTAGGAGGCCGGATGCGCCGCAAAAAGCACAAGACGGTATCGCGAACTGTCAGATTCTTCAAGGCGAGCGAGGAACCAGCCGCTGGCCTCTCTTTGTGTCGCCTCCGCGTCGTTTACCTCGTTGCTTTGTCCCCACTCGCCTCGTCGTCGCCGCATCCATGCCCTCGTTGCAGGTCAACTGTGGGTTCCGAGAGCCCTACAAGGTCTTTCTCGACGGCAATCTGATCCACAACGTGCTGGCGCTGGGCCGTGGCACGGTGGCGAGCCAGGTCGAAGCCCTGATGGGGGGCAAGACCCGGCTCCTGACCACGCGGTGCGTCCAGGCTGAGCTCGCCTCCCTCGGCCCCGACCTCGCCCCCGCCCTTGCGGCGTCGCGCGCCGAATGCGCTCTTGCTCGATGCGGTCACGGTCCCGAGGCGGACCGGCCGTGCCCGCGCGTTCCCGCGGCCTCATGCCTGCGTTCGCTCATCGGCGACGACAACCGCGACCACCTATGGATCGGGACGCAAGATAGAGGGCTGCGCCGAGCCCTTGCCGGCATCCCGGGCGCGCCATCGCTATTTCTGTCGGCGGCGGGCCTGATGCTCGAGCCGCCGTCCGCCCAACAGGTGCGTCACGCAGGGGACGCCGACCGGGCGTCGCGTGCAGCGGGGGTGGGAGAGCGAAAGGCTGCAGCCGAGGCCGATGCTGAGCGAGGGGACGGGGGGGAGGTGGGTGGGAGGGGGGCTACACAGCCCCGGCGCCGGAAGGCCAAAGGGCCAAACCCGCTGGCCAACCGAAAGAAGAAGCCGCCCAAGCCGCGAAGACCGCCGCTGAGCGATGGGAGCCGCTGAGCGATGGGAGACCGCCGCTGAGCGATCCCGTTTAGGTAAACGCCTCCCTTCCCCCCCCCCTCACACCTCGCTCGCGTCCAGTTCATGGTACTCTTCCCCCCCCGCGAGGTCTTCCTCTGCGAGCTTAATGCCCGTGAAGGACGGGTCCCGTGTCCGAAAGACGGCGTCGAGCGCATCTTCGATGGCCCGATCGGGCGTGGACGCTCCCGACGTGACGCCGATGCGGAGAGGCCCCGCCGGCAGCCAGTTTTCAGTCGTCACCATGTCGCCCTTGAACATCCGGTGCTCGATCTTGCCTCCCGCCACGTCGATCCGGTCGGCCGTATCGATCCAGAAGCTGGGCACGTTCCTAACCTCGGGAATCTCCTGCAGGTGCGACGTGTTGCTGCTGTTGAAGCCACCCACAACGAGCACCAGATCGACTTTTTTGGACTCATCTGTCCCCTCGAGGTCGGCCATCATGTCGTACACGGCGTCCTGGCGCTCCTGCGTCGCGTCACAGATGGTGTCGACGACCATGTAGTGGTCTTTGAGGTCAGCAGGCCCGTAGCGCTCCATCATGGTGCGCTCGAGCAGCTTGCCGATGGCCTGGGTCTCACCCTTAAGCATTGTTGTCTGGTTGGCGAGGCCAATGCGCACCAGGTCGGCCTCGGGGTCGAAGCCCTCAGATAAGGCGTTGACGAACTTGGCCCGGAAGGCCTCGGCATCTCCCCCGTTCAGGATGAAGTCGCAGACGTACTGGGCCTCAGCTAGGTCCTTGACCACGACGTACTTGCTGGCGAAGCTCGTAGTGGCGACGGTCTCCTCATGGGCCCACTTGCCGTGGATGATGGACGTATGGTCCTTGCGCGTCTGATTGTCGACGGCGTTCCACACCTTGGCGACCCAGGGGCACGTCGTGTCGACGATTTGGACCTGCTTGTCGGTCAGAAGAAGCATCTCTTCGACGCTCGCGCCAAAGGCGGGAAGGACAACGACATCGCCCTCACCTACGACGGTGAAGTCTTTGCCCTTGCCGGCCACGTCGTCGATGAAACCGACCCCCATATCGATGAGGCGGTTGTTGACCGTGGGGTTGTGGATGATCTCGTTGGTGATCCAGATCTTGCGGCCGGGGTAGGCCAGGCGGGCCTCGTACGCCATGCGCACTGCGCGTTCGACTCCCCAGCAAAAGCCATACGACTCGGCGAGGCGCACGGTAGTGACGTTGGGGTCGGTATCGCCGGCGGGGCCGGGCTGGACCCACCGGTTGCCGGACGAACGCATCTGGGCGACGAGGCCGCGGAGGGAGTAACCGACACCGTCACGGTCCATAGCGGCCTGGCTCGTCTCGTCGTTGCTGGGCTGGCGTGTGTAGCGACCCGTCTTGTTCAAGGAACGACGAAAGGCACGGGGATCGAAGTCAGCCTGCTTGCGCTTGGAGGAGGCCGCGAGGAGGAGCTCCTCGGCGCTCGTCGCAGCTGCGGGTAGACGGGGTCAGGGCGGGGTCAGGGTCGGCGTGGAGGGACTCCTGGGTTGGATTGGTCGCAAGTCGACGGTGTCGAGGTCTCGGGACACCTCCGCAAATCGGCGCGAATCTGACGATCCAGGATCCCCCGAGAACCGGTACGGCAAGAGTTTCGGAATCCCCATTTCGAGGAAATCGGGGGCCGAGCAGGCGTCCTGGCCGTGGCGGGTTACGCCAAGCTCCGCTGGGGTTCGCATGGGCCTCGGAGCCTGATTCTCCGATCCAACAGCCTACATCGCGCCCGTTGGTTCGCCGCCTCGGGCGAGAGGCCGACCGCAGGCGCCGTATGTTGCTCACCGCGAAGAGGGGCAGGTCCACGAGCCAAAGCCCGGGCCGCGCCGGCAGGCGTGACGCCTCCCGAGCGAGGGAGGACCACCGGCCGGGGAATAGAAAACACCATGGGGCGTGTGGAGAGTGGACGAGGGCGTTGTCGGGGCGAAGTTGTCGTGCTCAGAGGCGGGCGGCCGAGACGAGCAATGCTGTGACTGACGCTGGTAAAAGCCCTAGACGTCTTTGTGGTCCCAGAATCGTGCGCGCTACAACCGACATCCCCAGTAAGATAGATGAGGTTCGACCGCCGACGCCGCCCCCCCTCACCCTGCATCGCCACCGACACCCACCCTCGCCCCGCCTTGGGACCACGACTCTCGCGCTCCTGCCTGTCCCTCTGTCTCCTCTGTCTCATCCTTTTCGCCCTTTCCGCGAAGTGCTCCGCTGATAGCGCGTGCGCCCTGACGGTCGAAGAACTTCCCGACAACCTCGGCGACGTCGTCGCTGCGTCAGACGCCGAGTACGTCGTGGTGGGACGCGTGCTTGGACGGGCGACGACGGCGTGCGATGCTGCGACGGGCGCCCTCGTGGCCGTGTCGGTCGACCCCTCTGCGACGCGTCCGACGGCCCTGGGCAGCGAGGTTGTCGCCGTCGTCGCACAATGGGTCGGGGCGCGATCCTCGTCAGCACTGGAGCTCGACAGGGCTGTTGTCGCGACGTGCTCAGGCGCTGGTCGACCTGACGTTGGCCTTGAGGACGCCCTTGTCGTTGCTGGATTCGGCGCCGAAGCCGACTGCCGCCCGTGGCCCGAATCCGGGTCCCTCGTTTTGCTCCTGGTGCGGACCTACCGCCCGGGCGACCACGGCAACCTCGGCTGTGCCCCGGGCTCCCCTCCCCGCGCGGTGCAGCTGGCGTCGTTGCCTTCTGCCTCGGCCCCTAGTGGGCGCCGTCTCGACCTCGCCGTCTGGGGCGCCGAGCCTACGGCGCTGCAGGAGGTCGCCGACGCCCTCGGCGTCTCGCTCGCCCCGACCTTGCTGTGCCAGCAGGCCCCGCCCGACCCTGCGCGTCTGCCCCTCTGGCTGAGCGCGGCCCCGTTCTCACTCCAAGAGTGGACGCGCCTCTACCAGCCCCTTCTCTTTTCCCCGTACGTGCCGCCTTCCTTCGAAGATACCCAGGCGAGGACGCGCCCCGGCGCCGTCCGCCCGCGCCCACGCGCCTGCCGCCGTCGGTGCGCCCCTTGACCCCTCCTTCCTTTCCCCTCTCGTCCCATCTTGACGCAGATTTTCCTCGCCCTCATGGTCCTCGTCGTCGGGCTCGGCTCTCTGGTCGTCGCGTACGCATGTATCCTGTTGGTGGTCCGGAGGGGGCATGCGAGACGGCAACGGGGCGGCGGGGCCGTCGCGCGCGTTTTGCGGCGGGGGGGCGGGCGGGGGCAAGGGGAGTCGTGAGGAGAAAAGGACGATTGCGGGGAGCGAACCCCTGCGAACCCAACGGGACCAGGACAAGCTCGCTCCCGCCCTGCCGCCATGCCCCCCAAGAAGGGCAAAGCGTCTAGCGACCCGGCTGTGGTCGAGTCGGCCGATGACGCCGACGCAGCATTCCCCGCGCTCGAGGTCGTCGTCTCCGTGGCCCAATGCTCCGCTGTCGTGGCAAGGAAGAGATAAAGAATGGCTAATGACGCCGCGCCATCTCGTCTATCCGGCCGTCTAGTAGACGCTCCGCAAGCGCGCGGACCCAGCCGGAGGCCTGCCGCCCTCCCCGGCCCGCGCCTTTCAGCTGCTGTCAAGACTCGTCGTATTCGCGATATTTGATCGGGATTGCGGCCCGAGGGCCGCTACGCCTCGCCCCAGAGTCCGCGGAATCGCCGCGCTGCCGCCGGATGCGCGCAGCGGGGGTCGCGGCCGGCGCGCTCAAACTTCCCTGCTTTCCTTCCTCGCGCGACCTCCACTGCCCTTTACACGCGCCCGCAGGAGAACGACATCGTGAAGGACCATCCTCCCGTGTGCCTCGAGGTCGAATGGCCAGGACAGCCGGCTCAGCGGGCGAGCAAGGAAAACTTGATGAGCCGCTGAACTTTCAGCCTGCCGCCAGTGCGCCCTCCGCCCGCCGCTGCCCTCCCCCGACGAAATCCTACCGACGACCCCCCCCCCTCCCTCCCTCCTCTATCCTCCGCCACCGCAGTCGGCCCAGGTCACTCCCGTCCCCGGCCCTGCGGGCTTCGACGGCACCCCCGGCGCCCCCGTCTACCCCCTGGCGGCTGAGCTCCGCTTTCGCACCCGCGCCTCCCCCTCCGTGCTTCGCGCCCTGGCCAACGCCCCCGTGCGCCTGTCGGTGGTCCCCGTAGCCCCCGGGGGCAAGGGCAAGGACCTGGGGGTCGGAGGGATGTCAGCACCGGGGGTCCTGGTTGACGCTCTGCCACTGTGCCTTGGCCGGGACCGCGAGTGGCGGGGCAGGTGGGCGAGCGAGGCTGCTGCCGCTGTTGCCGACGATGATGCTCCTGCTCTCGCAGACGGTTCGGTGGCGGCACCATGGCCCTCGGACGTGCGTCCCGAGGGTAAGCTGCCGTGGGCGGGCAAGGGAGTTGTGCTGTCGGGCGTGCGCTTGGGGGTCTTTGCCGTGGCCCCGGCGCCGGCTGAGCCCGATGCCGCCGCCGACGCTGCCCCTGTTTACAATGGAGCTACTGGAGCCTCGAGCGGCGCCGAGATCGCCGACGACGACACGCCCGAGGGTCTCGTGCCCGCGTGGCTTGTCACCCCCGAGGAGGGAGCCGGCACCCTAGTTCTGACAGCCACGTGCCTAGGTGCCGGCCCTGTGCCACGTGCTGCGGCTGAGGCTGCCGCCGCCCTTGCGGCTTCTCCCGCGGGCGTTGCCGCCGCTGCCGCCGCCGCCACCGTGCCCGGCGCCCCCGCGGGCGGCGGAGTTCGCCTGCGCGCCGCCCTGCGCCTCCCCACGGGCCCGGGTGGGAGGCACGTCACCGTCCTGCTTGAGTCAGCACCTCTGACCGAGGGGGACCCGCGCCCTGGCATCCCGCCGGGCCGGGCTGGTCCCGTCGCCGCCCTCAGAGCCGCCGAGCTTGGGGAGGGAGGAGCCCCGGGTTCAGGCCGCAGACCGTCGTCAGCGGGCGGAAAAGGGGGCAGGCCGGGCTCAGGCAGGGGGACACCAGGCAAGTCCGACTCCAAGTTGGGCAAAGGAGGGGGCGGAGGGGCCAAGGGCGCGGAGGCGGCGGCGGCGGCTGAAGACGCCATCGCCCGTGCCGCCGACCGGTACCAGTGGTCTCCAGTGCTGTCAGCGGGGGAGGGCACTGCGTCGCTGGCGTTTCCGCAGGGAGGTTTCGCGTTTGCCCCGTTTGTCCCCCTCGGGCAGCAGCGGTGCCTGCTGACGGCAGCTGAAGCGTCTTATCTTGCTGCCAATCTCGGAGACGGGTCGCTGGCTGCAGTCGAGGCGACTCGCATCTGCGGATCGATGCCAGACGCCACCACCGGCGATCTGTGGGCGTCGGACGCTCGGCACCAGACGGATGCAGCACGTCGGGCGGCTGAGGCTGGAGCGCCGCAGCCTGTAGCCGATTCTGCTGCCGACCGGTGGCGTGCGGCAGGCGCAGTCGATATCGGGGCGCTGGCCGAGCCGGGCAGGGCGACGTGCGTGGTCGAGGTGCCGCTGGGGGCGGCCATGTCGGGGCCAGGCGTGGCGGGCGCCCTCGGTGTTTTGCTCTCGGTCGACTCGTCCGACCCTATGCAGGCTCGCTCTCCTGCCGGTAAGTTTGGCCTCTTGCCCCCTGCCCTCGGCCCCATCCCGCCCCCCGCCGAGGGCAAGGATGTCGTCAGTATTGGAGACGAGACGCCGCTGCGCGCGTGTCCTCTGGTCGATGCGGGCGTCACCCTTCGCCTTCGTCTATCGCTGTCAAGCGCCCTTGTCCCGCCCTGGAGTAACCCTTTGAATGAGGGTGCAGCCGTGAGCGGAGCGTCCGATCTCGACGTCGCCGTCCCCCGCCTGGCCGCCAACCGGGCCGAGGCCGAACAGAAGAGGCGGGTCGCGCGCGAGGGGGGTGGAGCGCTCGAACTCTTTCGTGCGGAGTGCCGCAGGGTCGCGGCTGACGTGGCTCGGCGGTATCGGGCGTTGGCGGCGGCCCATGCGCCTGGTGATACTGCTGGCGTCGGAGCTGAGGCCATTGGTGAGGCATGGGAGGCAAGGCAGCGCTCGCTTCGATTCGACCTCAACCGCAGCGGTGCCTTTTTGGCGGCCCGCGAGGCCCTCAAGATCCGTGCCGAGGCCGTGGTGCGCGAGCGGTTCGCGCCGCCGGGCGCCGCAGCTGACGCACTTGGTCCATTTGCCGGAACCGCTCCAGAGACTCTTGGCGAGGCCCACCGGGTGCTCTTCGCGTCATTGAGCGCCGAGGTTCATGGGGCGCTGGGCGACCTGTGGCGACCGGCGCCCGCCGGAGATCAGTCGGCCGGGGCCGCCGGACGGACGCCGACCGTAGATGACCTCTCTGATGCCGACGCCGAGACGGCCCGAACTGCCGCTCTGGCCTTGTCGTGCGAGGATGCGGACGACCCTGACGAACGGGCGCGGGGCATCTGGGAGGGCCGGGCGGCGGGCGGGCGGGCGGGGGCCGCGGGCTGGGTCGATCTCGGACGCCACCTTGGGCGGGCCGCCCTGCCCCGCGAGGCGTGCGCGGCGCTTGAGGAGGCGCTTGGATGGCCCGAGGGGGGAGCGGACGATGGAGGATCCCCCGGCGGGGCACTGCGGGCCCTCGCCGGGCAGCTCGTTGCTGTAGCTTACTTGGAGCGGGACCCCCTCGCCCTAGGCCGCGCGGCGGCTGCGGCTCGGGAGGGAGTGGCCGAGGCAGATCGCGCAGGGGGCGCAACGAGGACGATCGACGGCGGCGATGATAATGACGGCGCCGGGGCCACTGGGGCTGCTGGCACAGATGCCATCGATGCTGGATCGGGCAAGCCCGATGATCTCAGGGCACGCTCCCGGGCGTGGGCTCTGCTGGCCGGATGCCGCTCTGCCGCAGCCTCAGCTCCGGATGTCCCTGGGCACCGCGCCGCTGAGCGCGCTATCGCAGCCGCCGAGGCTGTCGGTGCCGCCCTTTGCGCCCGCCGCCTCGCTGCGCGCGCCGGGGGGACCGCCTTGTCGCCCGTTTTCACCAACAAGGGTGCCGGCGACGCACCCGCCGCGTTTGATCCATTTGTTGCGGCGGCCGAGGAGGCGCTCGCGTCGGGCGGCGGTCACGTTGCAGCCCATGCCCTCGGGGCAGGTGGCCTCGAGGCGTTTGCTGCTGACCTTGGTGCGTGGGCCCCCCGCACGGCGGGTGACACAGGAGGGGATCGGGCGAATGACCTTGAGGTCTCGGGCGACGATGGCGCGGCCGTTGACAACGACGGAGCTGGTGCCGGTGCCAGAGAGGACGAAGACTTGGCCGGAGGCGGTGCCTGTCTTGTCGACGCTGTTGTCGACGCGGACGGAGCTGACGCGGCCGCCCCGGTTGCCTCGGTTGACGCTCCCGACGCTCCCGACACTCCCGACGTGGGTAACTCCGCGTTCGGTCTCTCGGCCGACGCGGCAGGCGATGCCGGCGTGGCTCCACTTGGCCCCGCGGGTGGCGCTGTGGATGACGGTGCGCCTGGTGGCCCACCCGCCCTCGGCTCCTTGCACGCCGCGGCTGCCCGTCGCCTCCCTGCCTCGCGCCTTGCTGCGGCACTCATCGCCGGCCAGGCTGCCCTGGCCCGCGGGCGCCTTGCCGCCCCGACGACGCTTGGCGCGCCCCCGGCCGCTGCCGAGGCTCTTGCAGCGGCCCGTGCCGCTTCGGCCCTTGGCGCTTCCTCTGAGACAGACGCCCGGCCGTCCCTCGTCAAGGCCCGGGCCTATGCGTCTGCAGGTCGCCTCGAGCGCGCAGCGGCCCAGCTGCTAGCGGCGGCCAACCGTGCCCCGGGATCCCTCCGGGCAGGGGACTGGCTTCTACTGGCGCGGGCGGCTGAGAGTGCGGCGGGACCCGCAGCCGCCGTGCGTGTTCTGCGCCGGGCCACGGTGTCGGCGGCCGTTGTGGGCCGCGTCGCTGGCGGGCCCGCTGACGACAGTGACGGGCCGGGGCCAGCGAGCGCTGCGGCTGCGGCGGCCTGGGCTGCCCTGGCATCAGCCCACGCCCGACTTGGCGAATGGCCTGCCGCAGACGCTGCTGCGGGCGAGGCCGTCGCGCGCGACGCAGCCGCCCCGGCCGGCTGGGCCTGGCTGGCGGCGTGTCGCCTCGCCCTTGCTCCTGCAGCTGAGGGCAGCGGCGGCGGCGCGGCGTCAGCAATGGGTGCCACCGACGCGGAGGACGCGGCGCGGTCGATGTTGAAGGTGGCGCTGCGCCACGGGCTGAGGGATCCTGCGCCCCTCGTCGTCGTTGCGGACCTTTGGGGTGCGCGGGGCCGCCCCGACGAGGCTGCTGCTGTCCTTCGGCTGGCGCTTTCAGCGCTGGGCGAGGCTGACGACGTCCCTGACGGCGATGTCGCCGATGTCAATGCTGACGCTGACGCCCTGGCACGCATCAGCGGCGTGTGGTCGAGTCTGGCGGCATTCGAGCGCGACGCCGGAGATGGCGCGGCGGCCACGCGTTGCTGGGAGCGGGCCACGCTGTGCGCGAAGAAGGCCGTGGCCGTTGCGGGCGCGGCTGCGGGCTGGGGCGATGTGGACGCCGCGGCCGCCGAATGCAGTGAGGGACCGGAGGTCGAGACCACGGGGCCTCTCGAGCGCGCACGGGTTGCGCTAGAACGCGCATCGGCGCGGAGTTGAGGGGACTAGCTCGACAACAAACAATAAAAAACTCACTCATCCCCCGAGGTCTAACGCAACGTCATGCTCATATACATTGCCCCGTACGACCGCTTCGACGGTCTCTGCCCCCCTGTCGATACCGTCCTCAGATGGAGCGACCGACCCCTTCCTCTTGCCGCCCGGGCCTGGCTTCGTCCTTCTCGGCCTCCCCACTCCGCAGCACACGAGGATGGCGCGCATGTAGATGCTGACAAGCACCAGCGCGACCCCGCCGACGCCCAGAGCGACATAGTTCCAAATCGAGATGCGGTTCTCGCCTAGCGCTGTGCGGACTTCGAGGGTGACGGCACCTGTGGCATCGTCCTCAGCGATGGGCGCGTAGGGCAATCCCCGACTCGTGTACGACTCCTGGACCTCGGGGTTGCCACGGGTGAGAGTGACGGCACTGAGGAGGGGTAGTTCGGGGTCCTCAACGAGGTTGCCTCGGTAGATGCGAGCAGCAAAGGTCGCGTTGGCCTCGGCTGCTGACCGCATCCCCTCGAGAGGGCCCCCCTCGCGGCGCTCGTACGCCGAGGTGTCGGTAACCCGTACGACAAATATGCCTAGGCCATCGTTGGCTTGCTCAAGTCGATTGAACTTGACACGGGACTTGGGGACCTGCGCATTGATAGCGACCATAGTCCGGATCCGTTCGACATTTTCCATTAGGATAGTGTCGGTCCGAAGCTCAGCCGCTGACCGCCGGCGGGTTGACGTTGCACTTTCGTTCGCCGTGGGCGACGGAGCAGGGACAGACTCGGTGGAGTTAGTGGGCGTCGGGGTGGGGTCGACCGCGGCCGAGTTGGTAGGCGCCGCTGTCGGCTCGGTCGGCGCATCTGGCTCGGGCAGTAGCGCTACATCGTTGTCCGGCGAAAGGATGGCGAACGGGACGTTGACCTTGAGCCGGAGTTCGACATCCGGAAACACGCAGCCCGAGGGGCACGAGTCGATGACACGCGAGGCTGCCTCACCCGCATAGTTGATGGCGCGAGAGTCGGGGCACCCGATGATGATGCACGAGCTGTCGTCCTCGGTCGCGTCTGGATCGTAGTTGCACGCCGCGGGCTTGTTGCAGCCGCGGAGGCGAAAGTTCAATCGGGGTGTCGTGGGCGACGGGTCCATGCGCTGACCGCCGACAGCAATCGTGACGACGAGCGAGCGCCCCCTAGAGAGAGCCGATGTTTGGCACGTGATCTGTTCGTGTTCGACGACCATGCGGATGTTTGTGCACGCTCGGTCAGGGAAAGCTTCGGGATCGAGGGGGTCGGCAGGAAGTTCCTTAGGGTCGTCTGCAAGGCCGCGCGCCCACCATCCCAAAAGGTCGGAGCCGGTGCTGGCGAGACGCCGTGCCTCGACCGTGGAGGTTGGAGTTGGCGACGCAGTCTTGATCTCGGTTGAGTTTGTCGGTGCCGGCGTCGGACTGTCAGACGGAGGTGCAGCGGCCGGCGGATCCGGGTCGTAGCATTTGCTCGTGGCGAGGTTGAAGAGCTCGTCCGGACACAAGTCGCTGGTGCTCCCTTGTACCCGCAGAGGCCCCTCGCCAATCATGACGGTAATATCGTCAGGATTCGACCCGAAGCTGAATCCACGAAGTGTCACTACCTCGCCTGGCCGTGCATACCCGCTGATGATCTCGTCAGGATAGGTGTCAGGGTCTGCCGTGTCATCAGAGGCCTGCCCGCCGGCGGTTTCTTCATCCAGGATCTGCTCGGCTCCGAGAACAGCAGTCAAAAATGGGGGAGCGACCCTGAAACCCCCGGAAAGAATGACAACCTGTGCCGACTGGAGGGGTGACAAGCCTGTCCCCAAGTGCGGGGTGTAGAGCCGCAAGTCGAGGTCTCCACCGACGCCAGGTGGAAATTCGCACTCCGCCACTGTGCCCTCGCCCGTTTGGTCATCGACCTCGACGACACGTGCGATGCAGCTCGACGTTCGAACCCATGCGCTCTCTGGGGGATTGGTGCCGGCCGACGCCGGATACCTGCCAACGAGCACGAGGACAAATGAGTTTTGCCGGCCAAGATAGGTGCCCTCTACTCGGAGCAGTCCCCCCTGGGTCGGGGGAGAGTTCACGAAGGTGATCTGAGGGGCATAGTAGGAAAGGTAAGAGCTCGACGACCGACCCGAGGTCTGGCTGTGGATGGCGAATGCGCCAGTCTTGGCAAGGGTCACCACCTCGACCCCGCGGCGCTGACCCGAGAGGACGGGCATGCGGAATATGATTAGGTTGGACGAGCACGACCTGCCCGTGTCGACCAGACAGTTGGGGGTCAGCGCGATCCCGGAGACCACCGGGATACCTGTATTCCCGTCGAAGATGGTGATGACGGTTTCAGTCGGTTGGTTTCCAAAGTTGCGCCCCGTGACAACAACCCAGTCGTCGGCCTTGCAGCGACGGCCATCGGCCTCGAGGTCGGCCGCGAAGTCTGGCTTCCCGGCGCGGCTCTCGCCCGTGGCTATCGGCGGGTAGCACTTGATCGAGTCAATTCCAGGCACTTCGGGTACAGCGTAAGCAAAACCAGGGAATGAGAACGACGAGAGCGCCGGCGTCGGCTCGGTCCCGCGGAGGACGTCAAGAGTGAGCGCCCTGCCCGCGCCGGGCGGAGCTGTGCACTGGATCTCGGTGTTTTCTTTCGTCACCACTGGATTGGAACAGGCAAGCTTGGTGCCGCGGGCGTTGGTGATGTATACCGCAAGGTCAGTGCTCGAAGATGGCCCAAAGTTCCGGCCGCTGATGGCTGTCTCGTCCTGCCCGTTGGTGTCCGGCACTGTGGTGCTCATCACTACCGGATTCGGATAAGTGAACAGCCCCGCCTTGGCATGTGTAACCCCGTACTCCGCGGGGCCGTTGATGACATAGGAGAAGTCGGGACACGACAACGAGTCGATCTCTCCTCCGGAAGACCCCAGGACGACGGCAACAGGGCGACCGTAGGCCAGCTCCGCCACGCTGGGTAGGTTGTAGCCCGCGGGCACCTTGGCCAACACCGCGCCGTAGGTCGAGGGATTGGAACCCCCGTTCCGGGTGCATGCTGTCCTGATGTGCGCAGGCCGAACGGGAACCGTCATTCCGTTAAAAGAATACGTTGTGTCTTTCAGAACCTTGGGGAAGTCGTTATTGTCCGGAGGAAGAGAGTCGTCCTTCCAGTAGGGGTGGCAAAAGTCGCCTGAGACGGGGTTCCCAGTCTGGGACCCAGGGACATCGTTCGCTCCGCGTGAGGCCCACTTGACCACTGGGCTGTCCCATCCGCGAAGGTCGGAGGTTCCCGATCCTGGAGTCGTGTAGTCGTACGCGACGTTGCCCGTGACGGGGTCCGTCACCTTGACGAACCCATCGAGGAAGCGCACCTTGGGCGGGCTGCTGTCCCGCTCCCCGAAATTCCTCCCGACGACAAGAACCCACTGGCCCGAGGGACCGGAGGGGCATACGTCGTCTTCGCACGCTAAAAGGTTGCTAAGAAGGAAGTCATCATCGACTACCGAATCCTCTGTTCCGGAGGGAGGCGGGCTGAAATCCCCGTTGGCTTCCCGAATTCCGCGCGAAAAGTCGTAGACGTAGTCGACCACCGGGCAAGCCCCGCCGACTGTGAAGGCCGCCGACTCGACGCCCTGAATGGAGACCTTGACTTCGAACGTGGACCCGGACAGAACGGTGCCGTCATCGATGCCATTGCCAGCGCCGGACGGCGGGGGGAAGGTGGCGCTGTCTCCGTACACTTGGCACCTGATCACGCCCTGCACACAATCAATGCCAGAGTAGACATTCGAGTCGATGTCCTTGCAGCCGCCGAACGCGGGCGCCGCCGAGCAGTAGGTGATCTTCCATGTCACCAGCGGATTTGGCGGATTGACATTGGTCCAGCCGCTGTCCCACCCCGGTATGGTGTCACACCCAATCGGCGCGCAGTAGTACTCCAGCTGGCGCGTCGTGTCCCTCACTGTGATCAACGCATTAGAGCCACAACTCCCCGGTGCTGCAGTGGCGTCGCAATCTTGGTCGTACGGCGTACCTGCGTTTCCAAAACCGTTCCCGGTAATGACGAGGACGGGGTTCCGGGCGAGGGAGATCCGTTCAACCGAGGTGATGGTGGGGGCGCTGAAGTCGAGCTCGACGAAGGGGAAGCTGCTCAGGCCTGCAGCAGTAAGGAAGTGAATCCGCAGCCCTGTGCCCGTGGCGTCCGGTACCTCAACAAGCAGGGCCGAGCACTGGTCAACCACGCGTTCGATTGAGCCGGTGCCGCTCGTGACCCGCAGCCTGGCTGCGAAGTCGCGAGAGCAGAAGGCCCCGGAGTAGTATATGACCCGGGGACTTTCGTAAGTAAGCACCTTGTCAAGGCCAGCAATAACCTCTTCGGCATTCGGAGTGGCCCATGCTGCGTAGCCAATTGTTGGACTGTAGTCCCGCGTGAAGAAGACGCGGACGGGCGGCATGGCTATGGAGCCGGGCTGAAGGTCGTCGGGACTGAAGGTCCGCGCGCTGACGCTGTCTCCGGGGTACACGGCAAAGTTGTCGCCCAGGACAAGCAGGGTCGACCCAGGAAGCACGTCAGACACCTGGGTCAGGTCGTCGTATTCCCCTGTGTTGGGGTCTATCGTGCCGGTTCCTGACCTGATTTCTTCCCACTTAGCGTCCCTCCAGTCAAGGCCCACAGTTGTGTCTGGCGCCGGCTGGAAGAGGACGGTCAAGGCCTCGGCCAGGTTGGTGTCCCCGCAAGTCCCCGGGGAAACCACGTCGTTGCAGGTCAGGGTCACTCCGTCGGCCTCGAGGCAACCGGACTTCGGGAAACATGGGCTCTCGGTCAGCGGCGTCGCGTACTCGAAGGGCACGCACAAGGTATCGAAATTGTCTCCAGCACTGTCCGTCCATTGGATGTTGACCTGGACATACGGATGAACAGAGATGAACTCATCGAAATTGGCGGAGGCGACATAATCCGAGTTGGCGCTCGGGTAGTCCCAGTTCGCGACATTGTGGTCGACCTGGACGCCCGTGCACTTCAGCACGATGACGGTCCCCTGCGTGAGCTCGCTTCCGCTGGTGTAGTTCGCGGTAGCGCCACCACTGGTCACAGTCCACACGCAAGCCCCGCCGGATACATAGCCCGGTCCGTTGCCAGCGTTCTTGCAGGTTACCCCGTCGGGTCCGGCGGAAGGAGACTGAGAGAGGACCCCGCACCCACTGCCCCCATTACACTTCGTAGGATCACTGGCATTATGGTCGTAGGTGGCGGCGTCGAACGTCAGGCTGACTTCAAAGTCAAGAACCGGTTGAGGAACGTAGCAGCCCGCGGTGGGGGGGGCAGTGACGGCGGGGTCGCAGCCACCATCTGACCCGACACGTAGAGAGGAGGAGCCGTTGACCATGCGATCGGGTTTCCGGGTCGTCTCCCAAGAGAAAGTATCCACAATCGACAGATGTCTTCGCGACGCCGTCATCGGTGGCTCGAGCGCGACCGTATTCGGGGCGATGCCGTCGGCAGCGGACGCGTCGGTGTCAGCTTCGGCGGCCGTGCGCCGGCCTGACTCAGAGAATGAGACCTCGTGGGCGACAGACACGCGGCGCGAGGGGCGCTCCCCCACTGCACAGGGGGGGGCATCGGCGACGGCAGCGTCAGCGCAGGCCGGAGCGACGACGACGACGACGCGGGGACCAGGCGCGTCGCCCAGGCGGACGGAGATGGCGGACCCAGCCACAGAACGGGCCATGGCGACGCTCAGCGGAGGGGGCAGGACGCCAGGTGGCGCCCGTCTTGATACGCGTAGCATCCCGCCCGAATCGTCCCGCACCACCACCAGATCGGATCCTGCAGTTCAATGTGGGTACACGAGTATGGGGGGCGAAAGTCGGCGTCCTGCTGGGGGCGCACGGAGCGTGGCTGTAATGGGCGAGGCCGCGCCGCGGGAGGGTTCGCGCCGAATCTGCCAGTGGCCGTCGACTCGCCCCCCAGGACGAGGTCGAGGTCCACCCGGAGTTCGTCGCCGTCTAGAGTAGCCCCATCGAACGAGACCTCGACCCACGCCGCGCCCGGTTCGAGAGACGCGTCCCCGTCCGAGGCCCCGAGCGGGGGCAGGCATGGAGGGAGTCGCGCGCCCCGAGGGCTCACGGACAGCACGTGCGGCACGTCGGGCGCGCCGAGGGGGCGCGGGGGGGTCCTCGCGCAGAGGGGCATGAGGGAGGGAGGGACGTCGCTGCTCAACGAGTCCACCGTGGAGTCAAGCACCGCGCGCACGAAGGAGGCGTGGATGTCATGGGGTGCTCCCGTCAGCGCGAGGAGAGCAGCGGCGACCAGGAAGGTGACGAGGGCGCCAGGTGACGCGACGTGCGCCCTCCTCGGTCGCGGCGCTCGCGAACGCCTCCTCCTCGCGGGGGAGAGTTCCATCGCGGGGGGGGAGCAGCGGCGCGGCCTATCCGAAAGACGCCTTCAACGGGCCGAGTCCGCTCGCTTGCTAAACAAGCGTCCAGGGGCGTCCCGTACTGGGACGCCGCGGCCTCGGACGACGGGGGCATCTGAGTGCGCGAAGGACCAGAGGACCAAGCTCGTGCCACAAACCCTCCCCCCACCTCGCATGCACTACCTCGACCAACCCTGAGACGTTTACGAGGCGAGAGAGGTCGAGCGGACGGTTTTACGAGCGGAAAGTGTGCCGTTGCGGCCCCCGTTCTCTGGTCACAGGACATCCACTGGAGGACGAGGGCGGGCCGTTGGGTGGAGGGGTCTGGCGGGCGTGCCATTTGTCAGCCTCGGCTGCCGACTTGCCTGGGCTCGTGCGCTCGGTCCGTACCTCCGTCACACCACTACCGACGGCCGAGACCCGACAGGCCTGGGAGCCCCGACGCTGTCACCTCACCGCCCCAGAGGTCCCACATCCGCACCGCGAAGTAGAGGGCGAGCGTCGCTCCCAGGACGCGACCCGCCGTCGAGAGGCTCCTCAGCCCCGGGGCCTGCCGCTTTGGGGCCGCTAGCCGCACGTTACCCCCCACCCGGGCCTTGCGGGCCCGCCCTCCTCGCTCTGCCTTTGTGAGCACATCGAGCTCTGCAAGGACCATTGGGTCGCCCAGGTCGAGCCCGAGCTGCCGCGCCGCCGCCAGCACATCTCCGTCGAGCTCGGCCGTTGGCAGGCGCATCGAGGCGCCGGGCGACCCTGCCTGCTGTTCGCGCCACGACGGACGGGCCGCGGGCGGCGAGAAGCCCTCGGTGGTGGAGCCAAGGGGGGCACCGCGATCGGACTCGACTGTCGACGTCCCAGCGGCCTGGCCGTCGCCCGTCGCCCCAGCCCCGCGCACCGACCGGATCTCGTTCTCGACCTCAGCCAGGAGTGCCCCCACGTCGACCCCGGCCAGAGGCAGAGCGTGACCCCCGCCACCGCCCCTCCCTCCCCGCGCCCGCTCCCCTTCGACGATGCGCTCAAGGTCGATGCGGGCGCGCAAGAGGCCCCGAATCGTGTCGCGGGCGAGGTTGGCGCGCGCGCGGAGGAGGCGCGCCTCCGACTCGGCCGCCGTCGCGGGTGGACCCGCCGGGGACATGGCAGAAGCGCCACCCCTCCCCCCCCGGCTCACCTTGTTCGGAGGGGGCCGTGCACGCTGGGCACGTTCGGCGTCCACGCGAGACCGGCCGACGGCGTCCCCCGCGAAGCGCAGAGCCGTTGAGGCGGCATAGACGGCGGCGTCTGGGTCCGAAAGGTCGAGAAGGCATCGACCCGCTCCCGTGAACGCGGCGGCGAGGGCGGCGTTGGCAGCGGGGCGCGTGGCCAGCGGCAGTGCCGCCACCGAGCTCCGCAGGGGAATCTCCCCACCCGTTAAACCCGGACGCCGCTCGAAGCGGAGTAGCAGCGCGATCGCCGACACGTAGCGGTTGAGGGCGCGGCCAGGGTCGGACCTGGCGAGGTCCGCCCCCTCAGCGGCCACGGCCGACACCAGGTCGACGCGGGCTTGGGGCGGGAGCAGGCGTCCCTGCCGAGTCTCGGTCGTCTCGGTCAATGTCATTCGCAGAAACTCGGGGGCAGTGCCCTGTGGGTGGGTCGGGAGGGGCGAAACGTCGGGAGTGGTGGGGGTTGTTCCGGGGTTTGAGCAGGGCCAGCGAGGGCCGAGCGCCCAGGCTCGCGGTAGCTTTTCGGGCATTCCTCGCGCACTTTCTGAGCACAGATTGTAGATCGACAACATGATGGGTCGCTTGGAAGGGGCCGCTGCGTGACGACGCCGCCAGCGCGAGCGGTAGGAAGGAGCGTTTGCGGAAGTGCACAGTTGGGAGCATTGCCTAACTCCTCCGCGACTCCGTCTCTCGATCATTCGGTACTCACCCAGGCGGCTCCATTCGGATCCTCGGCAGGAAAACGGGATTCACGCGCGGAATCGGGGTCCACGGCCTGGGAAAGAAGACCAAGAACGTCCACGTCGACGACGTTCTCCTTTGGCCTGTCCGCCTGTGCCATACTCGACCTCGAGCCTCGAGCTTGGCAGAAACGAGGCTCTGAGTTCGCAAATACTGAGCAAAAACTGCAAAGCGAGGCGCCAGTTTTGGCCGAGGCGGCCGAGACCTAAGCTGGCCTTCGAGCAGCGTCAGGTTGTCCTCGCCCCCCAAGTCCCCTTACGCTAGTGGAGTCCTCATGGTGTCATCCGCTCTGTGTGCTGCCCCTCTGGGCGCCACTTGCGCGGCCCGTCGCCAGGCGAGCGGCTAGAGCCCGATGACGCCCCGTCGCCCAGTGCCAAGCCCCCCATCGCGTCGTCGAGTTGCGGGCTGGGTCTTCGGCATCGCCTCACGGGATAAAATGACGAATGCAGCGTCATCGAGACTGGTCGACGCCCCTGCCATGTGGCAGACGTGGAGGGACGTCGTCTATCTTGTCCGGCCGTCGTTGTCCCGCTCGGCTTCTTTCTGGAGCTCGACCGGCTTCCTTGCCTCGCTCGAAGCAATATCGCGACAATGATGACCCCGTGACGCTGCAAGAGACCGCCAGGTCATCGCCAGACGCCGGGAGTGTGACTGGGCGGAGCTGAACCGTCGGCTGTGAGGGCCCTCCTCGCCTCCTCGAGCCCGAGACCACCCTATCCACGACACTAGCCCGCGGCGCGTCGACTTGATTGGCTCTTGGTGCATCGTCGAGCGCTCCGAATTGCCCCGAACTGGACGAACCGACGACCGTTCATGCTGTCGCGGACGAGGAACACCCGTCGCCCAGCCACCCCGTCGCCTTGCAGCCCCCTCGCCCTGCCGCCCCGCTCCCATGCCGCTTCGCCCCGCGCTCCCAGCTGCCACCTGCCCTCTTGTCTCGCCTGCCCACCGTCACCCGCCCGTCTGACCATCCATGACCTCCTGCAGGCCGCAGCCCGCCGCCCCGCCGTCCTCGCTCAGGCCGCTGCCAACCTCGGACGTCGGGCGGCTGTCTCGCCCCAACCCGGGGCTCCAGTCTCCCAGGCTACCTCCCAGGCACCCCGTGGAGTCGTCGCTCGCGCCGAGGCGAGCATATATGGCACTTATTCCTGCCCCCCGTCGACGCCAAGTTGTTACCCGAGCAGCTCAACCCCCCCCGAAGGTGATGGGTGCGCTCTCCATCCTAGACGTCCGCTCAGACTGCCGTGCGCTCCTGCGCTAACGAATCCACTCTTCACTCACACCCCCGCTCCTCTCCAGGCGAACCGCGTGCCCGATGCAGACGAGGTTGCCTCGAAACGCCGCCCCATCAAGAAGATCCTCGTGGCTAACCGTGGCGAGATTGCCCTTCGCGTCATCCGCGCGTGTAAGGAGATGGGCATCAAGTCAGTTGCCGTCTATTCAGAGGCCGACGCCACTTCCCTCCACGTCAGTGCCGCCGACGAGGCGGTCTGCCTTGGCCCTGCCCCATCGACTGAGTCCTACCTTGTCATGCCCAACATCATCGCTGCCGCCGTGTCTCGCGGTTGCGACGCCATCCACCCGGGCTACGGGTTCCTGTCCGAACGTGCCACCTTTGTCGAGATGGTCATGGCGCACGGATTGGAGTTCATTGGCCCCCTCCCTGAGCACATCAACACGATGGGCGACAAGTCGACGGCCCGCGACACGATGAAGAAGGCGGGCGTGCCCACCGTCCCCGGCAGCGCTGGGCTCGTCCGCACCGACGAGGAGGCCCTGGCCGTGCTCGAGGAGACGGGCCTCCCTGTTATGGTCAAAGCGACGGCTGGCGGTGGCGGCCGCGGCATGAGGCTTGTCCGCGAGCGTGCCGACTTCCTCCCCCTCATGAAGCAGGCCCAGCAGGAGGCTGAGGCCGCCTTCGGCAACGGCGATGTCTACATCGAGCGCTACGTTGAAAACCCCCGCCACATCGAGTTTCAGGTGCTGGCCGACAAGTATGGTAACGCCATCCACCTGGGCGAGCGTGACTGCTCCATTCAGCGCCGCAACCAGAAGCTGCTGGAGGAGGCCCCCTCTCCTGTCCTCACCCCCGAGGTCCGCGAGGCCATGGGCAAGGCGGCGGTGCAGGCCGCGAAGTCCATCGGCTACATCGGGGTGGGGACCATCGAATTCCTCTGGGAGCAGCAGGGCTTCTACTTTATGGAGATGAACACTCGCATCCAGGTCGAGCACCCTGTGACCGAAATGATCACAGGCGTCGACCTCATCCAAGAGCAGATCCGTTGCGCCATGGGCGAGCCCCTCCGCTACTCCCAGGACGACATCAAGATCAGGGGTCACGCCATCGAGTGCCGCCTTAACGCGGAAGACGCCTTTGCGAACTTCCGGCCGGGCCCGGGCCGTATCACAGCCTACCTGCCCCCCGGTGGCCCCAATGTCCGAATGGACAGCCACCTCTACACTGACTACGTGGTGCCCCCGAACTACGACTCACTGCTCGGTAAACTCATCTGCTGGGGCGAGGACCGCGCCCAGGCCATCACACGCACGCTGCGGGCGCTCGAGGAAACTTCCATCGTGGGCGTGCCGACCACTATCGACTACCACCGCAACATCCTGAACCACCCTTACTTTGTGGCGGGCGATGTCGACACGGGCTTCATCCCCAAGCACGGGGACGAGCTGTCGACGCCCCCTGAGCCGGTGCGATCCATCGTCGCCGACCTGGCTAAGGCTAAGGGGAAGAAAGGCGCGAGGCGGTGAGGCAAGGAGGCGGCAAGGGGTGGGGCTAGGGGTGGGATAACAGGACGCGACACCACCTTTGTTTCCCGATCACAAAAAGAATCGACCTGAACCTTTTCCCCATCGCTATCATCAGCGAGTCCCCTCCGCATGGGCGTCAAGAACGGTGGCGCCCTTGTGGTAGCCGCCAGCCCGGTAGAAGCGCAAGTGCTCCGGCGGGCGCCCCTCAGTTACGGACCTGGGCTCTATGCCCAGGTCGACGAGGCCAGGGAGCCCCTCCTCGCCGGATGCCCCCGGCGTCTGGTCCCGCGCGGCGTCGAGGGCGCCGTCCCCCGTAAACCACGGGTTCATCATGTAGGTGGGCAGCTTGGCGCTGTGCATGAATGACTCGACGGCGCCCGCTATGGGAACCAAGATGGCCGAGGGGACGGCGAGGGGCGCCTTTGGCTGCTCTCGCGTGATCTCCGTCACGAGGGCGTGGACGTCCGCCATCGACATGGCACGCGGCCCCGCGAACTCGTAGGTCTTGCCGCGCGACTCCGGATGCTCCAATGCACGCTGGAGGCCACGGGCCACATCAGTGACCCAAACGGGCTGGACGAGCTGGACGCCGCCGTCGACCAGGGGCACGCGCGGGGACCCCGTGACGAGGCGGGCCATGCGATTGAAGAACCGGTCCTCGGGACCCACGACGGGTGCGAGGCGAATAATGGTGGCGTCGGGGAAGGCATCGCGCACAGCAGCCTCGCCGGCAGCGAGGGTGCGCAGGCGCTTGCTTGGGGCGTCGGCCGACGCGCCCATGGCTGACACATGGACGAGCCGGTCGACCCCGCTGCCGGGCTCAGAACAGAGACGCGCCAAGCGCGCGGGATGGTCCACGTGGACTTCCTCGTAGCGCCAGTTCCACGTCTCCTTCTCGGCGCCAACGAGGTTGATGACGACGTTAGACCTGGCGACAGCCCGCCGCGTCCCGACCTCATCCCGCAGGTCCCACGGAACGGGCTGGACCATGCCCAGATCCGCTGTGACCTTGAGATGTGTCATGGCCTGTTCCTGCGACTCACGACGGCCAGAATAAGGCGGCGGGGGGGTGGTGAGTAGGCGTCGACGCACGACGGGCAAGACATGGTCAGCGTCGCCCGCGTCAAGTCTGCAGGGAACTGTATTAACGTTGTACGCCCACAACAGTCTCGCCTGGCAGCGATAGGGCACAATGACCCTGCTCCCGATTCGTCCAAGCTCGTTCACGACGTACCGGCCAAGAAAGCCAGTCGCCCCGAAAACGGTAGCTGCCACGCCGCTCGGCGAGCAGCGTCCGCCAGCCCCGGCAGCCAAAAAATCCCGTCCCGCCGCGTCGATGACACCGGGAAGCGAAGGCGGGGCCGAGCGCGCCGAAAAGGCAAGCGCGCCGGCCTCGGCGCGCCGCAGGGCCAGCATCCGGGCGGAGCGAGCCAACGAGGCCGCCATAGTTTGTGCGAGCCCTGCCAGCTGACGGAGAGGGCGGCGAGGGGGATGGGCTGTCACGTGGCCGGGCTCGACGGACCACATCGTTGTCCCTGTCCTGTGACCTCGCCGCCTACCACGGAGAAGAAGGGCGATAAGCCCTTGCGTCCCGCCTGAAGACCTCGAAGCGATGGCGAGAACGAATGCCGGGCCCGAGGAGAGCTGGGTGCATGAACGCAACGCGAACGCGCGCCCGCCTCCCCCCTTGCCCCGACGTGGCGGCGTCTGCCGTCGGGCTGATGGTCGCACTGCCTGGTCGTTCTTTATGCCCCGGTTATTTTCCCAAACCTCCGGCGACCGCGCGCATCGTCGGCCTCGACACCATGCGCCGCCGTCGCCCGTTGCGTGCGCCATCGCTGTCGCTGCTACACCCTATCCCCTGCCCCCTAACCCCTTCTGTTCGGTTTCGCAGTCCCACCTGGTAGCGGGCCGCCAGGGTGGGCTCCGCCGCCGGGTGGAGAGCCTCCAACTGGCTCGTCGCGAACAGGAGGCGCGCGATGCCGACGTTCGAGCCTACTACGGCGATCATGCGGCGCTTGGCGACGCTCACCGGGCCGCCGAACGCGACCCCGACCGGCGCCGCGCCGCAGCTGTCGCGGGCCGGCGGGCCGAACAGGCAGCGCTGGAGGACCTTGAGCGGAGCCTGGCGATGCGGGACCTGGCGCACCGGCAGCGGGAGGATGAGGAGCGCATTCTGGCTGAGGTGGGGGCTCGCGAAAGGCGCCGCGAGCGCGAGCGTCTTGAGCTCATGCGGTTGCGGAGCGAGTCCGACGAGCTCGTGGACTTGCGGGCCAAGCTGGAGGCTGCCAAGATGAATGCGCAGCGGCGCGCGCAGCTCGATGAGAGGAACGAGGTGCGTGAGCGTGAGGCAGCGTACGAGGCGGCCCTTGTCGCCGATGCTGACGACCGCCGTCGAGCGGCCGATGCCGAGGAGAAGCGCCGCGAGCAGTCTCGGCGCGACGCATACGCCAAGGCTAAGGAGGTGCTCAGCCTTCAGATGGACGAGCGCCGTGAGGCGCAGCGCCTGGCCCAGGAGGCCTTTGAGCTTGACCGGGCCCAGGTTGATGCGGCGGCACGCAAAATTCAGGAGGAGGATGCGGCCCTCGCGGCTGCACGCAGGAACAAGAAGGCAGAGACCCGAGCCTACATCGAGGCGTTTACGCGCGAGCAGGAGGAGGCGCGGCAGCGGGCCATTGAGGAGGAGGAGGCTGAGGACGCCCGAATCGAGGCCCAGGCTGAGGCGTTGCGTCAGCGTGACGCCGAGGTCCAGGCGGCCAAGATACGTAAGCGGGAAAAAGCAGACGAAATTTACACCAAGATCAAGGCTCAGCAGGAGGCCGCCGCAAAGGAGCGGGAGGAGGAGGAGCGCCTCATCGCGCTGCTCCGGGCGGAGGAGGGCGAGGAGCGCGAGCGGCAAAAGGCGGAGGAGCGCAGGGAAAAACTTGAGCGGGACAAGCGTGAGATGTGGGAGGCCAACGAGCTCCAGCAGCGCCTGCGCGCCGAGCGCCGCGCGGTCGAGGAGGCCGAGGAGGCTGAGTTCCGGCGCCGTGCCCAGGCCAAATTTGAGGAGGACGAACGTGTTGACCGGGCCAATGCCGCGCGCCGGCGCCAGATGGCTCTCGACCACCGCGCCGAGGTCGAGCGCATTATCGCGGAGCGCCGTGACATGTACGAACGCATGCGCGCGCTGGAGGCGGAGGAGGTGCTGGCCCAGCGTGCCGCCGAGGAGGGGCGCAAGGCGCGTATTGACGCGGAACGCAGGGCGCTGCTGGAGGAGTTTGCCCACCTGGCCGAGTTCTTTCCGCGGGGGGTCGCCAAGAACGCCGACGAGCTGTCCATCTTCCAAAGGCGGTGAGGGAGGGCGAGAGCGGGGCTGGGTAGGCAGGGTGAAAGATGGGCAAAGTTGTCCTCGCTGCTCCGTTCCCCCGGCACTGTCCCCCCGCTATCCGCCAGATCGGCTAAGTTCGGCTCGGCGCTGCATGGCAGCGGCTACCGTGGCGCGGTGGAGGTATTGATCGCGTGCCATGGTCCGCACGGCGCGGAGCCATGCCTCCGGAGTCACAGCACCGCCCTCAAGCGCGTGGTCAAGGGCGTCAAGGCAGTCCTCGCATGCGGCGTCAGCAGCGGACGCCTCAGCGAGCTGGGTGTCGAGTGGGGCGAGTGGCCGAGGAGCAAAGGACCCTGGCGCCCGCTCGGCTTCGGTCACCGCCTCCTCGTGGGCCTCCAGCCAGGCGCGCCGCGCTGCCGACGATTGCTGCAGTGCGGCGGCCTCGTGGTCAGCGATCTGTCGGGCGTGCCAGGCCTTGGCGGCCATCTCCTCGAGGTGGGCCGCATCAGCCTCGGCACGCGCAGCAGCCTCGTCATCGGCCCGCGCCGTACGCCTCGCCGCCTCTACGCCGGCCTCAACAGCGGCACCGACGATGGTCTCGGCCTGCCGCACGAGGTTGCCAAGCCTGTCAGCCCGCCGCGCCACCAGTTCTCGCCGCATCTGCTCACGCTCGAGCTCCCTCTCCCGCTCAGCCCGCTCGAGTCGCTCCCGCTCCCGTTGCACTGTCTCGGTCGCGCGCTCGGCCTCGGCTCGCTCGGCCTCGGCCAGCAACGCCGCCTCGGACCGGCGGGCAGCCTCAGAGCGCTCGGCCTCGCGCGCCGCTGCTTGCCGGGTCGCCATGTCTGCAAGATACCAGCCGCGTCGTTCTGCGTCTCGGGCTCTGTGTTCGCACTCGTCCAGTGAAAAGGCCTCGACTCCCTCCCCTGGGTCGCGCCCACCGCGGGTAGGGGGATGTTGGCGAACGTGGTGGTACGAAACGGGGTCTGACTCCCCAGCACACGCACGGGACGACCCTTGGTGGTGGTGGCGCTGGGAGAGGTTATCGGCCGGACCGCTGCGCTTGTCGCGGGGGGGTTGGGATCCGGATGCGACGGCGCCCCGTTCCTCGGGAATGGCGTAGAGCGGCGGGTGCTGCGAAAACGCGGCGATGGCCTCATCGAGGGCCTCGCGGAGGGCTGCCGGCTTCCTCAGGCCCTGCCATTCGCGCAGGGCCGGCGTGCCGATGTCCCCCCCCGGCCCAACCCAGGGGTGCCGCGGTGCAATCTCCATGCGCTCCGTGGGTGTCACGAAGCACGTCGGCGGATCTCGGGGATACGACTCGGGGAGCCAGACCGCGAGGGGGATGTGATAAATGGAGTCACCGTGGGGGACGGGAAGTGTGCCACGGAGGCGGATGAGCCGCTGCGATGTTCCGTCGTTATGGACGTAGTCCTCAAGCGCGGGGCGCAAGTGGCGGTAGGAGGAACAGGCCGACACGATCGAGTCGCGGATGGCGGGCTGCGGGTGGGGTGAGGGCGGTGGGGGGAAGTGGCCAATGCACGCACAGGTGAAGGCGGCGAGGTGATGCTGGCGCCATCTGTCGACGGGGCCGCGGTGTCCGTCTCGCCTTCCTGTCCTCGGGGTACGGCAAACCCCCCGTCCATAAAAGGCGCGCGATCTGCGGTGCGGGGAGTCGCGACGGACGGTCGCGCGAGGCGAGAGAGGGAAGGACGTGGCGCCGCTGTCAAGTCTCCGCGTAAATTCTCGCGGAGCGGGTACGTCCGGCATGCATCTCACCTTTATGGGAAGGGGGTCGTCGCCCGGCGGGGCCTCGCCCATCGGAACCGCGAAACGTGCTGAGGTCGCCCGCGCTCAATCTCACACAACAAAAAAGCTCACGTGTCTGCCGGGGCGGGAAAGGGCGAAGTTGTTCGTTGCGCCGCAGATATGCCAGAGAGCGAGCCCGCGTGCAGGAGAAAGGACCTCCTTTGGGTATCGGATACGTGACCAACAGGCGACGGCCATCCCTTCCCCTGCTGTAGGGGCGCAACGCGGCCGTGGCCACTTTCACCCCGACGCCTCGCGCGCGCGCCCGGGCCGCGTCGACACGCTCAGCCCGAGCTGGGCCCAGACCGCACGCCCATCCTGGAGAGAGAGAAATAAATAGAGAGCGGATGCCCTTCGTTGTGCCCGAAACACCCCACCACCCTCTCCCACTTAAACGATAGGCGAGGTGAAGGCCACCGCCGCGATGCCGTCTGTCTCGTCAGACGGCGAGTCGTCCACCCTCCCCCCCCCAAAGCTGCAAACGCTGCCGCCCGTGAATCCCTTCAAGGACTATCGTCCGCTTGGTCGCGTCCATCGCGTCCCAGAAGTCGGCGCGCCAGATTTCTGGACGCATGTCGACTCCTCAGGGGCCACCGCCAGGCGCCCGCCCCCCCCGACCCCCTGCGGGACGGGTGCCGGGGTGCTGTTGGGCCTCACGGCCCCCCCCCCCCCCCCTGATCCACCGAGCCCGAGAACCTTGGCGCACGCCGCGGCCGAGACAGCGGCGGTCGAGCTCCGCCGTGACCTTGATCGCCGAGGCATCATCGACAGCGAGGGCAATGCCCTGCGGGCCCGGCTCTGGCTACGTGCCGAGCTCCAGCGCCAGGAGGACGACGACAGGCGTGATGATCGGCGGCGTGGCAGGGCCGACCAAGCGGGCGCCCCGCCGCTGCCGGCTGAGCCCGTGGCTCCCAAGGTGCCCCGGGTGCCCGGTGCGCTGGCACGTCTCCACGCCCTTGCTCGGCTCATTGACGAGTCGGCATCGGAACGCCCCCTCCCCGCGCCTGTGGAACGGCTCAGCCTGGCCTCTCAGCGCGCCTCCGCCCTCGCGCAGAGTACGATCGAGACTGCCCGCGCCGCCATCGCCGAAGGGCACGGAGATGGGGACGCGTCGAGTGTCTCGGAGGATTGGGATGAGAAAGTCGCATGTCACCCCGCGTCCCCTGCGCCCACGGCAGCGCACCACTCCTCAACACACAATGTGGAGAAGTACCGACGGGACCTGGATGTCGCACTTAGGCAGAGGTTCAAGGACGTCATAGAGGTGATCCCCGACTACACCGACGGGGACGCTTCCGACGCCGACGCCAACACGATGTCGGCGAGAGAGGCATCCATCGACAAGGGCAAGGGCATGGCTCGGGACGACCCCGACAGGGTTGTCGTGCGTGACCCCCTCTTTGGGGAGGGTCCCTTTCCCGACTCGCAGGACGATGCCTCAACGAACTTTGCGGGACCTCGTCCCGCCCCCTCCGCTGAGCGAGTGCCTGTTCGTGTTGGCGAGCTGGCCAAGGCAATGCGATCTGCCCCGGCGCAGAGTACCGCATTCTTCCGGACGATTGACGCCGATGGTCGCGCCTCGCGCCCAACGGCGCTTTCGAGGGCGATCATGATGTCAGTGCGGAGGGCAGCGGACCACGCGCAGCAGATGCGGCGCAAGCAAGGAGCAGCGTGCTCGAGCGACGCCATGATTTTCTCCGGGGACGCCGAAGCTGTGCCCAGCGACTTTCAGCACCTGGACACGGCAGGTCTCATGGACCACACATCACGAGCGCTCGCGGCATCGCTGGTACTGCTTCCGGATGCCCCTCCGCCTGCTCCGACGGCACTGGTTGCGGCTGCACCCGCATTTGCCGAACCGCGAAAGCAGGATCTGGCATCAACGCCACCACCCGACGAGGCGAGACAGATGCTGCGCCCATCTCAAGGCGGGGTTGCCACCGTCTTGGATCTCCCTGCCCCAGCGGCCCCCATCCCCAGCGTTCCTGCGGTAACTGTCACGGCACCAGCTGCAGTTGCGCAAAGCAGCCCTCTTGCTGCTGGAATCACCACCCAGGCTGCCCCTGGGGAGATCGCCCTCGCCCGCTTGTCCCGTGTGGCAAAACTGCTGCGTGCCCCTTCTACCCTCGTGTCAGTCTGGGTCAAGCGTTGGGCGCCACCCTTGCAAAAGGCCCCTCCTGACCAGGCCGTGGGCCTCGCTCTCCTCGAAGCGGCAGCTTCAGCCGTCAGAGAGCGTGAGGATGCCCTTGTCGCTCTTGCGACTCTCGTCCGCAGTGCTGGCCCGACAGTTTCACCGTCTTTCGTAGATGAAATTGACGGGCTCTGCGCTCGTGTTTGGCATGCTGAAATGTTGTGTCGACAGGTGTCTGCCTTGGGTTACACTGAGCTCGGAGCTGTGGTTGTGACCCTTGATGGAGAAGAGTACCCTAAGAGCAAGGAGGCTTGCACACCCGAGGCGCTACGCGAGCTGGTGGCCTGGGCGCGTGATGCGAGTGGGAACGCGGGGTGCACCTGAGCTTAATTATGCCATTGTGTGAACTCCAGACAGCTTCCCCTCCCTACGCCACCCGTGACCCCCCGCCCCCCTCGGCCTCGCGCTTCAGGTGTTTCTCCGTCGAGGCCTCAATTATTTCCTTGCAGAGACGCTTGGCTGCACGCACAGATTCGTCTGTGGTTGACTCAAACCAAAGGTGCAGACGCCGGAGCGTAGGATTTGCTGCTATCTGCGCGTCTGTGGGCCCCGAGCCCGGAGGGTAATGGTGGCCCCTTACAACGACAGCACACCCAGTCTCGCGACAGATGTTCGCAAGAGCTTCGCGCTTTGTGACGTCAGAGCGAGCTCGTGGAACAAAATCATTGATCTCGAGCTCACCTGTCGCAGCAGCCCCACTCGTGTTGGCCGCTCCACCGGGCGGGGGGGCAGGGCCTGCTACTGCAACACGGCGTCCACCCGTGGCAACAGCATCCTTGATCGATGCATCAAGGGCAGCAAGGACAGAGGCCGCAGCTGCACGACCGCGAGGCACAGGCGGAGGAGCACGTGAGACAACCGGGGGGGGTGGAGCGGGTGCAAGGACAGCCGGTCCAGGGACAGGGACTGCAGCGGGAGTGCCTGCGGGGAGCCCAAGAGGCACAGTGGCAGGTTTGTCGAACCGGGACCGTTTCTGACGTGGTGCAGCAGTCATTGAGTGCGTTGGTACAGCCGCCACAGAAGCTGCAGGGGGCTCCACCGATAGGGTTTGAGCGACAGACAGAGTCGGGACCGGGACAGGGGGCGGGACAGGCAAAAGCACCGGATTCTCCGCAGGAGGCGCTATCGCGACTGCTGATGCATATGTCTTGACAGCATTCGCGGCCCGTGTGGCACGCAGCGCTGCAGGGTCCTTGAGCCGGTCAAGCGCCATCATGTCATCGCTGGCGTTGCTGTTGCCAGCCCGAGCCCCAGCGGCCCCGCCCTCGACATCCACACCATCCGTGGAAGGGGCCTCGAGTCCAAGGATGCCGGCCTCGCGCCGCCTCCGCACCTGTGCCACGCCCTCCTCCCCGTCGTCGAACTTATGACCACGGCCACCATAGCCGCTGCCACGCACTCGCGCCGTGCCAGCCGCTACAGATGCGGCGTGCTTAGCCGCCAGGGCGGCGAGATCCGCAGGCACAGGTACTCGAGAGTCCTGCGGGATAGGATGGAGGGGGAGTGCATCAGTGGATAGGAAGAGCACATTGCTATAAGGAGCGCGGCGCTCCTTCATGGCACGTCTCGGATTAGCACGGCCCACGGAAATATCGGCACTGACGAGCACCCAAGGGCGCCTGTCTTGGCGTTTGCGCAAGAGCGTGCGCTGTCATCGTCACAGAGTGCTGGATTTGCTGTATACCGCAGGCATTCGCACAGGGCAACATTTGTGGCCTTTACGCCCCCCATCTGTATGGGAGGTGGAGAATCCCATAATGATTACTCGCCCGAAGCGCACGCACTAGGTCGCCGGCGTAGCGTCCCTCGTCCGGTGCAATGAAGGTGACGGCATCGCCATCGCGCCCTGCGCGTCCCGTGCGCCCAACCCGGTGAACGTAGTCCTCGAGGTGGTTGGGGCAGTCGTAGTTGACAACCAGCGCAAGATCAGCAACATCAAGGCCGCGCGCAGCGAGCGACGTAGCGACGAGAATGCGGCTCACTCCTGCCTTGAAGTCGGAGATGATACCTGCGCGGTCGGTCTGCTCCTTACCACCATGGAGGGCGAGGCAGGGGTACCCAAGGCGCAGGAGGTCTCGAAAAAGACGGTCGCACGCCTCCTGGGTTTGCACAAAGACGAGAACCTTGCCACGGTCCCACCACTCTCCAAGGAGCTCGAGAAGGCGGGCAAGTCGGTCGTCCGAGGCACCGTCGTCCCCCCCTCCGCCTCGAACCTCGATGCGTTGACGAACCGATGGGTTAACGACGCTGCGCCCTCCAACAAGGAGCTCGACAGGGTCCCGAAGGAGACCGCGGGCGAGAACCTCGACCGGTTTTGGGAATGTAGCTGAAAAGAGTGCCGTCTGCCGGTCGGGGCGGATCAGGTCGACGAGGCGGGCCACCTGGGGCTCAAAGCCGAGGTCAAAGAGCCGGTCCGCCTCGTCGATGATGAGAAAGGTGACGCGCCAGAGATTGGTGATGCGCCCTGCGCCCGACGCGAGGAGGTCGATGAGGCGTCCCGGGGTGGCGGCAACCATCTCGGCACCCCGCTTGAGGTCGGCGATCTGTCCCGCCACGCCCGATCCGCCAAATACCGATACGCACCGAAGGCCGAGAGGCCGGGCAAAGCGCCGGCACTCACGCCCAATTTGGGCTACAAGCTCGCGGGTGGGCGCGATGACGAGGCCGATCGGGCCGTCGCCATCAGCCACGGCGGGCTGGTCGCGGACATGACGCAACAGGGGCAAAAGGTAGGCTAGCGTCTTGCCCGACCCGGTCTTAGCTATGCCGAGCACGTCACGGCCTCCCATGAGGGCGGGCAAGGCCTGGGCTTGCACAGGCATTGGGACCGCAAAGCCAGCAGCCCTGAGCGCCGCCTGGAGTCGGCCTGATAGGCCCGCCTGGTTCCAGCTCGACACGGGGGCGGGGACATCCCTCCCGCGTACCTTAAGCCCATCGAGACGACGCCGTAGGGCCGAGACCTCCTCGGCAGGCATCGACGCCAGTTCGGGTGGAGGGGCGTAAAAGGCCCGACGAAACGGCGCCGCGTCCGGGCGACGTCGGGCAGCGAGCTCAGCCAGTTTGTCGCCCTTGGTTAGGCGACCCCGCTTCAGACGCTCCGCCCACGCCGAGTCGTCGTCAAAGGCCGCGCGTCCATCGGCGGCAGTGACGGCAGCAGCTGCAGCAGCTGCAGACGAGGGTCCAGGACCCACAGGTCCGGCTTCCGGGTCCGCCGGGGGGCGACCGTTGCCGCCGCCCTCGGAATCGCCATCGCCAGCGGCGTCCTCGAAATCGTCGTCGCTCCACGCGCCACCGACTGGCACGGGCCGGGGGGGTGGGGGAGCGAGACCCGAGGCCGCCTCCGACGACCCACTGCTGGCGCCCGCCACATCCGGCGCGGCATCGTCGGCAGCGGCGGCAATGGGCGCCTCGGCCTCAAGCTTGTCGAAGAATACCTCCAGCTCATCCTCGCTCCCATCGTCGACATCAATTCCATCTCGCTTTCGTTTCATGACGAATGGTGCGACCCGTGCTCGCCGCGAGCCCAGGACGGACGGCGCCACCCTTCGTCCTTCAGCGGCGGCGGGGACTGCGCCGAGGACTGTGGTCACCTCTGCTCTGCGCGGCGGCCTCCTAGGATTGAAGGCCACGCAAAACCGCCTTGGCAGCGCCTGATGGTCCGCATGATGGCGCAGCTGCGACGGGGGTCACTTTGCGCCAGTCAACAGGGGGGCTCTTGAGCCGGCCGCGCACAGGCTCCTCGTGTTATGCATTCGAGGCGCGAAGCAAGGAGCAGATTGATTCTCTTTCACCCCGTTGTGCGGCCGCTCCTCGCCCTCGGGCCTCTCGAGTGCGTCGGGACCGGCCGACGCTGCCGGCCACTCTCGCCGGCCGTTCGCTTTGAGCCGCACGATACGGCCGCAACCCCGACGCTCACCCGACGCGATGCTGTGCGCTACCCGCCCCACTGGTGCCGCCGTGGCGTGGGTGAGCCGCGCATCAGCTGCACACCTGCTCCCCCCATCCCGAGCCTCGTCCGCCATAGCCGTCGTCCCCGTCCCACGCCGTGTCGTCCATCCCGCGGCGCGGCCCTTTCCCCGGCCGTCCGCCGCTGCCCGGGCCGTCGGCGGCTCGGCGAACTCTGGCAAGCAGAAGCAGAAGCAGAGCGGCAAGAAGGGCGGCAACAAGAAGCCCCCCAGCAAGTATGCCCCCACTGTCCTCCTCCCCGAGACGACGTTTGGCCTTCGCGCCAACGCACCCATCCGTGAGCCCGAGATCCAAGCCTTCTGGCGCAATCACCGTGTCTTCCAGCGCCTTGCCGAGGGCAGCGGACCAGACGCGCCGCACTATGTCCTTCACGACGGACCCCCTTACGCCAACGGGGACTTGCACATCGGCCATGCCCTCAACAAGGTGAGGGGAGAGTACACAGTACCGTGGACAGGGCGCGCCACAAAGTCCCCACCGATAAGGCGTGCGGTTTCACCCCCCTTGTCTCTGCCCGCCCCAACCATTCCCACCGCACTCTCGCCTGGCTTCAATCTTCCCGCAGATTTTGAAGGACTTTGTCTGCCGGCGCCGCGTGCTCGCTGGAGAGCGCCTCTCGTTTGTTCCCGGGTGGGACTGTCACGGGCTTCCCATCGAGCTCAAGGTCCTCCAGACCTTGCCCAGTGACGAGGCCCGCAACCTCACGGCCCTCGACCTCCGGTCCAAGGCCGGGGCCTTTGCGAAGGAGACGGTGGAACGGCAGTCATCGTCCTTTCAGCGCTACGGCGTCTGGGCCGAGTGGGAGGCGCCCTACCTCACGCTGAAGAAGGAGTACGAGGCAGCACAGATTCGCGTCTTCAGCTCCATGGTAGAGCGTGGACACGTGTATCGGGGGAAGAAGCCTGTGCACTGGAGTCCCTCGAGTCGCACAGCGCTGGCCGAGGCCGAGCTCGAGTACCCCGATGGGCACATCAGCCCCTCAGTGTACGTGGCGATGCCTGTGACGACGGCGCCTGGGGGCGGGCAGTGGGTGGGCCACGAAGGTGTATCACCTGATGTCGCTGCTGCTCTTGATGGAGGTGACGCCGCTTTCGCCGTCTGGACGACGACGCCGTGGACGCTGCCAGCCAACCTCGCCGTCGCCATCAATCCGCGCCTGACCTACTCTGTCTGCCGGGTGGCCGGAAACGGTGCCGAGGCCGGGGTCCGCAACGGTCGGGTCCTCATCGTGGGTGACGCTCTCGTTGAAGACGTTGCGAAACGCCTCGGGGAGGGGGTCTCTCTCGACGTCATCGGGACAGTGCGCGGCGATGCTCTCGAGGGCGCGACGTACACCCACCCGTGCGCATGTGCTGCGAGCCGCATTGCGCCCATTGTGGCAGGTGGCGAATACATTACTCTGGATTCGGGCACTGGTCTTGTGCACACGGCCCCCGGCCACGGGCAGGAGGACTATCTCACTGGGCTCAGGTGTGGTCTCGGGCTGCTCTCACCAGTCGATGAGGCTGGCCGCTTCACCGACGAGGCGGGGCCTGGCCTTGCGGGCCTCGTCGTGACAAAGGAGGGCAATGATGCCGTCGTGAGCCAGCTGCGAGACGCGAGCGCCCTGCTGTGCAAGGAAGACTACGAGCACAAGTACCCCTACGACTGGCGCACCAAGAAGCCCACCATATTCCGCACTACGGCCCAGTGGTTTGCGTCGGTCGAGGGCTTTCGCGCAGATGCCCTCGCCGCCGCTGCCAGCGTGCGCTTCGTGCCGTCAGCGGGTCGCGCTCGCCTCGAGGCCATGATCTCGGGGCGAGGCGACTGGTGCATTTCGCGGCAGCGTCGCTGGGGCGTCCCCATTCCCGTATTTTACGACAAGGAGACGGACGAGCCCCTGATGGACGCCAGCACGCTCGCTCATGTCGCCGACATCGTCGCTGTGCATGGCACCGACGCGTGGTGGGAGATGTCAATCGAGGACTTGCTGCCCGGGGATCGGCACCACCTCGCGGCCAAGTTGCGCAAGGGCGAGGACACAATGGACGTTTGGTTCGACAGCGGCACGTCTTGGGCGGGGGTGCTGGCTGAGCGTGGCCTCCCTGTCCCCGCTGACCTCTACCTTGAGGGCTCCGACCAGCACCGGGGTTGGTTCCAGTCATCTCTGCTGACAGGGGTCGCCTCCCGCGGTGTGGCCCCCTTCAAGACGGTGTTGACTCATGGATTTGTCCTCGACGAGAAGGGATTCAAGATGTCCAAGTCTGTGGGCAACGTGGTCGACCCGTTGACGGTCATCGATGGGGGGAAAAACCAGAAGACTGAGCCGCCCTATGGCGCCGACGTTCTACGGCTATGGGTCGCCAGCGTCGACTTCACGGGCGATGTCTCCATTGGCCCGGGCATCGTGTCGCAGGTCGCCGACGCCTACCGCAAGATCCGTGCCACGGTCCGCTTTCTCCTCGGGTGCCTTGGTGACTTTGACCCTGCCACCAATGCTGTCACTCTCGCAGACCTCCCTGCACTCGACCGGTACATTCTTCATCGATCTGAAGCCTACCTCGAAGGGTCTCGCGCTGCCTTCGATGACTTTGCCTTCTTCCGCCTCTATCAGGATGCCGTGCGGTGGTGCTCAACAGATCTCTCCACCTTTTACCTCGACGTGTGCAAGGACCGGCTCTACCTTGGCCCCCGCGACGGGCCTGGCAGAAGAGCCGCACAGACGGCCTTGTGGCACGTGGCGCGTGGCTTGCTTGCTTCGCTCGCCCCCATCACCCCGCACTTGGCGGAAGACGCCTTCCAGGCCTGTTCCGCGCTGCCGGGCGGCGGGCCGGGCGCGGCCGAGGCGGGGCGTTCCGTCTTTGACCTCGGGTGGCCCGATACGGTGGAGAAGGATCTTTGCACTGCGGACGAGGTCGCGGCCTGGGACGCCGTCCTCACGGTACGCGACGTCACCAACAGAGCACTCGAGCTCGCACGCGTTGCCAAGGTGTTGGGCGCGCCGCTCGAAGCGTCAGCGTCCGTGTGGATTGAGAACGGGTCAGTCCTCGCCCCCCTCAAGGCCGAACTCGAGGCCGACGCTGGGGCGCCAGGCGACGCAGCCTCGGGTGCCGCCGGAAGCCTCGCCCGGCTGCTCATCGTGTCCGAGGCCCGCCTTGTTGGGTCCGAGGCAGACGCTCGCGAGGGATACGACCATGTCGAGACGGGGATGACCGAAGCAGGGGTCAAGGTCGTTGTCGGCGTGCGTCGTGCAAGGGGGAGCAAGTGTGAGCGTTGCTGGGTTTACTCAACGCGACTCGGGGCCAGCGAGCACCCGACTCTCTGCCCGCGGTGTTGCGAGGTGGTTCGGACGTGCGGGGTGGATATCGCGAGTGAGATGGCGGCATGAGGAAGTGGTAGGGAGAACGCAGCCAAACGGACAACCATAGACCCTGTTCGCTTCATTTTCCTCGCCCTCGTTTTGGTCGCCATCCCACCCCCGCCCCCCCACGTACAATCGTCACGCGGCCTGGGCCTCCATCCAGTCGAACAAATCCGCGGGGCACTGGGCCTTGAGCTCCTTGCCGAGGCGGTCCCCAAGCTCGCGCACAGCATCCTCACTGTAGCCCGAAGACGTGCCTGAGGTGCGGAGAACCGTCTTGCCATCAGTGCTGGCCACGAGCCCGTCCATGAACATGTTATCGCCCACCTTCCGGGCGAATCCCGCGATGGGAGTACGGCACGAACCGTCGAGAGCCATGAGGAAGGCCCGCTCGCACACGACGGCGAGGCGCGTGTCCTCGTGGTTAAGAGCAGCAAGGCGCGCGGCAGCATCGGCGTCACCATCGCGGCACGCGATGCCGACGGCGCCCTGGGCGACAGCAGGGAGCATGTCGTCAAGCTCGAGGATGGACGTGATATGCTCCGTCATGTCGAGACGCTTGAGGCCGGCGAGGGCCAGGAGGGTGGCGTCGCACTCGCCCTCCTCGAGCTTGCGGAGCCGCGTCTGCACGTTACCACGGAAGTTGACGACCTCAAGGTCAGGGTACCGGGCGAGAATCTGTGACTGGCGACGGAGGGACGCCGAACCGACCTTGGAGCCCGCCGGGAGGTCCGCGAGGGTCTTGGCTTTGCCACCCGCCGAGATGAAGACGTCACGGGTGTCCTCGCGGGGCAGGTTGCAGGGTAGGATGGTGCCGGCAGGGAGGTACGTGGGCACGTCCTTCATCGAGTGCACGGCGATATCGATGCGCCCGTCCAGGAGGGCCTCGTCAATCTCCTTGGTGAAGAGACCCTTTCCGCCGATGTCGGCGAGGGCGGTCGACAGAATCTTGTCCCCGGTCGTCTTGATGATGACAATCTCAAGCGCGCCCTCCTCCTTGAGCTCAGGGAAGGCAGCCTGGAGCTTGTCGCGCGTCATGTAGGCCTGGGCCAGAGCAAGGGGGCTGCCCCGGGTGCCGACCTTGAAGGCGGCACACGTGACGCTCGATCGGCCCGTCGAGGCAGCCTGGACGCGCGCGACGGCGGTAGGGACGCTGCAGCGGGAATGAATCACAGGGGGGGTTGAAGGGGTGGTGTCGTCGGGTGAGGGACGGTGCGACGACTCCTCTCGCGCGCCGGTTCGCATCATCCCGAAGGGTCGGCACTGAGTTGAATATCACGAGCCCTGCAGCGCGGGTCGAGTCGCCCGGGCCTGGCCGGAGAAGAGGGACGGCGACGGTGGCGGATCGGACCGCGGCGAGACTGTCTCTTCCCGCGGCTTTCGGACGTTTCTGTACTCAAAGCACACACTTTTCAGCGTCCAATCGGAAATATTTTTCGAAAAGCGAGCATGAGATTATCGTCAAGATCCAGGAAGCCGAGCAAGTGGGGGTCGGGCTAGACAATGAGGGACACTGCGCTTCCCGTAGCCCTTCGTCTCCCTTCGCTCGCCAAAAAGACGGGCGAGCGGCCATGGTGATCCTTCTGGTCGCCGTTGACCGGTGGCGACTGAGAGAAGCAGGGCGGCGAGGAGGTTTCTCTGCTGTCCGCCAGTCTCAGCCGCCACTGCCTGTCAAAGGACGAAAGAAAGACCGCGCCTCGCCCTCAGAGATCGACGCGTGGAACCTGTCCTCTCGCGGCTCCTCTCAATTCTCGCCCGGCCCGCCGCCCCGCCCCTGTCGTTTCGCACCGCCCCTGCGCGATGGCCGGGGGGGTGTCAACGTCGCAGCGGACATGGGCCGAGTACGCGTCCTCCTGGTGGCCAGCGTCCAACTCCCTGGCGTCTCGTCGGCGTCAGGTCCGTCGCGACTGCGGCCCTGACTTCGGGGCTGAGCTCGCGGGCTTTGTCGAGCGAGTCGACGAGCGAGAGCGCCGCTGCAGGGCAAGGGCAAGGGCAATGGCCGCCTCGGACGCCGACTGCCCCGCCCGCCCCACCGCCGTCCGCAGCGCGTTCGTCCAGACGGTACACGCCAAGGGTCTGCCCCCCCGCCCTCCCCCCGATGCGCTCGCCCCCCCGCCCCTCGCCCTGCAGTACCCCGCGGCGCGGCGCGTGGTAGCTGTCGGCGACGTCCATGGGGACCTGCGCAAGTGCGCCGAGGCCTTCCGCTTGGCAGGCCTGACAGACGCGCGGCACCGATGGATCGGAGGAGACACCGTGGTGGTGCAGGTCGGGGATCAGCTCGACCGGGGCCCGGACGAGGTAGGGTGCCTGTACTTTCTCCGTCGGCTGAGCGAGGAGGCCCAGGCGGCCGGCGGTGCTGTCCACGTCATGATGGGCAACCACGAGGCGATGAATGTGCGGGGCCAGTTTCGCTATGCGACCCCCGCCGGGATGGCCGACTTTGCCCAGTGGGGCGCGACGCAGCGCCTCGGGACGGGCTTGCGAGCGGCGTGTGGTGAGGGGCCGGGGCAGTGCGCGGCAGGACGGACGCTCGCCGAGCTCGGGGCCGTGGTGGCCGAGGCGCGCAAGGCCGGAAAGAATCCCACAGCAGACGCCGCGCGAGGCACGCTGGCCGCCGACCATCCCGCTGTGCTCGAGAGGACGGCCGCGTGCGAGCCAGGTGGGCCGGTGGCGACGCGCTTCTTTGGGGCGGCGCCAGTGGTGCTCCAGGTGGGGAGCACAGTATTTGCCCATGGGGGCATCCTGCCTGATCACATCGAGGCCGGCGTCGAGCGCATCAACCGAGAGGCGCGCGAGTGGTGCGAGGGCCGCCGACGTGACATGCCGCGCCACCTCCAGGGGGGGGACGCTGTCGTGTGGACGCGCCGCTTCTCACATGAGGACCGCACTCGGTGTGAGTGCGACCGGCTGGGCAAGGCCCTCGCCCGGATGCCGGGGGCACGTCGCATGGTCGTCGGTCACACCATCCAGAACGAAGGGGTCAATGGTGCCTGTGGGGGGCGTGTCCTCCGTGTCGACGTGGGCATGAGCGTGGGCTGTGGCGACTCAGCCCCAGAGGTCCTTGAGATCCGCGACGATGGCAGGGAACTGTGGCGGATCAGGGCCGGCGGGGTGCGCGAGCGCGTCGCTGGCGTTAACCCGGAGCCGGAGAACGTTGGCGTTGAAGCTGTGAGTGCCGCAGGGGCGCGTGCCGCGGCGTGAAACAGGGATGTGGGTTGTTGGCTCGACCGCCCGTCTCATCTGCTCTCAGCCTCGCTCCGTCCCGAGCATTCTTGACTCCGCCGCCCCCCCCTGCTCAACCGGTCCACCCCCGCGCGCCGCGGGTGCGCTTCGCGCCGCTGCCGCCGCCGTGGCCGCAGTCAACGAGACGACGACGACGACCCCCGGCCTCCCGGACAAAGGCCTCACCGGCGACGCCGGCGAGGCGGCCGACCACCTTCTGGACGAGGAGCACGCTGCCGTGTATGACAGGCAGCTTCGCGTGCGAGTTGGTTTCTGGGAAGGTGGAATCAATGGAGCCTGAATGACGCCGGTGGACCCCCTGGAGAGAAGCCGCGCTGCTACGCCCGTCGTCGCGCCGACGGCCCCTGCCGCTCGGTTCGTTGGCATCGGCCGGCCCGACCGTGGCGCCATGTATCTCTCTCTTGATTCGCAGTTGGGGCGTCGAGGTGCAGCGCCGCCTGACGCGCAGCCGGGTCGCTGTCGTGGGCCTCACTGGCCTTAGCGCCGAAGTCTGCAAGTGCCTCAGCCTCGCGGGCACCGGCCGCGTCGACATCTTCGACCCCCGCTCGACCTCCACCGTCGAGGCCGAGGACCCCGGGTGCTTTCTTGTGCGCGCGGCTGACCCCGCGACCGTCGACCGCGTGAGCCGGGACAGGGCTGGCGGCGCGGCTCTGCAAGCTGCAGCGGCGCTGCGCGAGATGAACCCCCTGTCGGCATCGGAGGGCCGGGGGGACGATGTGCTGGGGTGGCGCCCCGGTGTACCCAACGGCGACGGGGACGACGTCGACCCGCTGGCGGGCTACGACCTCGTCATCGCGTGCGGTGCTGATAGAATGACGCTGGCGCACCTCGCCGCCCTCGACAGCCGCATGAGCCGCCTCGGCAGCCGCCTCGCTGCGGGTGCTGTCCGGGGCGGTGTGGGGTGGTACGGCTTTTCCTGTCCGTCCGGCAAAGACGCAGAGGAGTGGGGTCTCGCGGCCGCCCTAGGCGCCTCGCTCAAGACGCGCGTGCGCGGCCGTGGGTCTGACTGCCTTGCGCTCCTCCGGGCCGCCGAGCGGGCGTCAGCATCTCACCCCGTAGGCTTTTGGCCCCCCGCGGGGGGTGAGGTCGCCGCTGTCTCCGAGGCCGCCGAGTCCCTCGAGCGCGACGAGAGTCTTCCGGCGGGGACGGTGCCGCGGGAGGATCTCCAGGAGTACCTTTTCGGGAGTCGGGGGAGGCCCCATCGCGCAACTGGTCTGGGGAACGAGGACGGCGATGCCTTCAACATCGGTTCCCCGTCAGCGCTCGCCCCGGCCGTCTGCTCGTCTCTCGGCGGATTTCTCTCGAACGACGCCGTGGTGGCGCTCACAGGGACTCGGGGAGGGGCATCCCGGGGTCTCGTCCTACAGTCGCTAGGCGGATTGGTGGGGAGGGAGCTCCGCTGAAGGAGGCTCGTCACCCATCTGGACCTGCGTCGTCCCACCTACCTCCCCCCAGCTCGGCGATGCGCTCATCGTGAAGCAGCACCATCCGCATCACCCCTACCCCCTCGTCTCGTGCCGCCTCAACCTCGCTTCGCAGCTCGGCAAGTGAGGCGCGCACCGCAATGAGGCCGGCGTCGTCGTCGCTGCCACGCCCGCCGCCATCGCCGCCCACTCTGTCCACATCGCTGCCGCTTCCACCCCCGCCCCACCCCGACCCGACCCGAAACGCGCGAACTCGGCTCACCTCCAGGCATATGCGTCCGCGGAGGGCGTCCAGCGCGGGCGAGTCGGTCGAACGATACCGGCGCCCGACCGTTCTTCCGCAGCGCCCCGAGGCGGGCGGGACGCCGGCGGCGCCGCCACCCCCCGGTTGCGCGGTCCACACGGCAGCGGGACCGGGGCAGCGGAGGGGATGGTACGAGCAACCGGAGTCGGGGGCGTCCTCAGAAGCGTGGCACAGGACGGGGGGAGGGTCGGCATCGGCGTCGGCCAGCGTCGCCATGGAGGGGTTTGGAATAGGGTTCGGGCCAGCCTCACCGAGAACCACTAGGCCCAGCGCCTCGACGTCAGCCTGGGGAAGGGGGACGGGGAATCGGCGGCAACGGCATCGGCGGCGGCGTCGATCGTTCGCCGTCGGCGAGGAGGCGTCCCACCAACGACCTGCACCTCACTCCTCGCTCCTTGCCGTGCGGCCCGACGTGTCCCCAAGCGGCGCGCCGCACGACGCGCAGAGATATACGACGAGGGGGGCATTGGGGTCCCTCGGCTCAACGACGGGAGAGGGGCCGTCGTAGGGAGCTGGGGCGGGTGGGGGGTGAGGGGGACGGCGCCGCTTGGGCGCCATCGCGTCGCGTTGAGTCGTGACGGGTCCCGGGGTCTCGCGGCGGCACCCTCAGGGTCGCGCAGCGGCAGCGCGGAGCGAGGCAGCGGCGAGCGGGTTAGCGAGCGGCAAGTAGCGATCCGAAACCCCCGAACTGATCTTTGCGTGTGTGTACACGGATGCTCTGGAGGAGCCATGAGGCGGGAGAAAGCTATTTGTGCCAGGAAAAGTGGTCCGTCCGCTGTCCTCAACAGTTCTCTCTACGGAAAACGCTCGATTCGTTCCTCCACATCACATGCTGAGCCGCATCACACGGCGAAGATCGCATAATTTCGCTTTAATCCACCCGTTTTGGAGGGCGAGGCCGCTAGCCCCCCCGTGGAGGGCCGACGCCGGCCGCAGTGCTAGAACGGCTCCTTGATCCTTGCACCCCTCGGTGGCGGGTGGTCTCGCGTTGCAGGGCGTGATCTGATGATGGCGGCCGCCTCGACGTCATCCTCATCGTGGGTTGGCCCATTGTGGTGGCGATCAGCCTCGGCCCGCGCCGCCGACGAGGCCACGGCGAGGGCCGAGGCCGAGCGCAAGACCCGGCAGTCGGCACGCATCGAGGCTCTCGTGAGAGACCCGGATCACGCCACGCGGCAGGCCCTGAGGCTACATCGAAAGCCTGCGGGCCCGCGGGCTGTCGAGAGCGCGAAGTACATGGGGCTGCACGTGCTCGCGACGGCCGGGAGTGCGGGCGTGGCATTGACGGCGACAGCGCCCCTTGCACGTGCCACCATCCTCCTCCAGTGCGAGGGCCTGTTCGCGCAGGGTGCCGCATCCGCAGCATCTGACCCCGGCCCCGCCTCCGCCTCGGGTGGCAGCCAGCCGACATCGGGCCGCGGCCTCCCACGGGCGCCCATGGGACCTGCCCACGGCCTCGCCTCACCCGGCCCGGCGCTGGGTGGGGGTGGGCTGCCCCCCGCGGGCCTCGGCGGCTCGGGTCGGCACCGGCGGGCTTACTCCCCCGCCTTTTCGGGGCATCCCGCGCACTGCGACTCGCTCGTGCCGCGGTCGGGCAGTGGGCCCTATCGTTCGACCCTCGATGCCCTCTTTGGCGCTGCCCGGCGCGAGGGGGTGGCCGCCCTTTGGCGGGGGCACGGCGCCGCCCTCCTCCGCCTCGTGCCAGAGGCAGCGCTCCGCTTCGCTATTCAGGCGAGAAAGGGGGATGTGGGAGAAGCGAAGCCTGCCTGCACGGCCTGCGCGCTCGTCAAGGACCTTATCGGAAAAGAACCGGACTCCTCCGACCCCCCATCATCTGACGTCGCTCCGCCCCCCCCAGGACCAGTATCGGGTGCTGTTCACCGTGCGGGACCCCCCTGACGACCGAGAGCTGGCGGCGGCCGACGACCCCGAGGCCGCACGGTCAGCGGCCCGCAAAGAGCGGCGGGTCGAGGCATGGACCAGGTGGGCATGGGCGGGGACAACGGCTACGGCATGCCTAGCGATGACGCACCCGCTGGGCGTGGCGCGAGCCCGCCTCGCCGCCGACGTGACGCCCCGGGCCGATGCGGCGCGGCGGCTTTTTCGGGGGCCCACTGACGCCCTCCATGTGGCCGGAAAGCGCGAAGGGTGGCGCGGCCCGTGGCGAGGCCTTGGCGCATCCCTGCTTCATCTTGCTCCCCACTGGGCGGCGCAGACGGCCATATATACGTCGCTGACCGAGCGCCTCCCGGCCGACACGGCCGATCGGGCCCAGTGGTGGTTCCCCTGGGCCAAGCTGGGGTGTGCCGCGGCGGCGTCGACAGCGTCGGCCGCCGTCGCGCACCCGCTGGACACACTTGCCACCCGGGCCATGGTGGCGGGGGGGCTCGGCTTCCGAGAGCTTCCTCCAGTAATGCCCGGCGGGCGACCGGGCCGAGGAACGCTGGGGGCACTGCGCTCTTTGCGGGTCGACTGGGGCGGGCCGGGCGTGGCACGGGGGCTGTATCGCGGATTTTTACCGGCAGTGTTGCGGGCGGCGCCGGCTTCAACCCTGCACCTCATCGCCTACGACCTCTTTCGGACAGGGGCGGTACTGGCAGCGCCGGGCACGGCGGCTGCGATCTGACGGCGGCGTTGGATGATATATGTATCCCCCTACCCCCCCCCCCCCCATCGACCCCCCACCGCTCAGCCGTGACTTGCGCGCGTCGTCCTTGGCGGATTTTTTTCCACCTAGCCGCTCGGACTTGCGACGCTCAAATGCCGCCCGCTCCGCCGCGTCCTCGGGCCAGAGGTCCGTGTGCCAGTCGTCAAGACGGCCCGCCCGGACCCACCGTCGCTTTGCGTCCTCCAGGCCCTCGGCGCCCGTCCACCCGCCCAAACACGTGTTGAGGGCATTGAGCTGCCCGCGACACGCCCACACTACAGAGAAAAGTCTCTCCTGAGAGCACTCGACCATGGCCTGCGGGACAAAAGGTCGAAAACAGGGAGGGGGGGCGTCATCTGCGCATTTCAGGGCGCCTGTGCTAGCGAGACAAAGGCCCATCGACGACCCTCCTCGGCCCTTGCCCCCTCCCCACCCACAACGATGTCAACTTGCCCGCACGTAGTCGTCGCACTTGAGCAGAGCGCGGCTCTTAACCTGGGACAGGAGCTGCTCTTCGGCCGTCTTGGGGACGACGACGACGTCGAGGCCGCTGCTGGGACCACGGCCAGCGGCGGGAGATGAGGGGCGCGCAGATGACGTCGACGTTGAAGGCTCCGGCGAGGAGGCGACGGCGAGCACGTCCCGACGAGGCGGGGGGGAGGGCGGCAGATCGTCGGCGCGGCTGTCCTTAGCCGCGATGGCCACGCGGCGCTCGGCCTCGCGCACGGCGCGGCTGGCAAACGGCGCCGCGGCGAGGCCAAAGCCGAGTAGGACGAGCAGTGGGACGCGCCAAGGAGGAGGGCGAGCGGGGACGACGGTGCCGAGGCCGAGGCGCATAGCCTCGCCAGTGTCGACACCTCCCTTCCATAGCTTCTCTCCGGCCATTCCAGCTTCTCTCCGGCCTCTTTCCTGTCGGCGGCAGGGTCACCGGCACCGGGGCCAGCCGGCCACGAAGCGCGAAGCTACCGCGTCCCGACTCAGCCAGAGCTGGCTTCTACGGAGCTCACGGCGCACCGAGCTACAGCGACGCTCGCGTTCTGCTCAGGGGCGCGGGGGCGGGGTTAGTTTCTCGCCTCCTCGCCACCGCCCGTCCCCTCTACCCCCCCTCACATCAAGGTGGCTCGTCGCTGTCCAACGCGAGAGCCCGCGGCAGCGCCGACGCCGCACCACGCTGCTCGGCCTCGCGCCGCTCATCGTCGGCCTCGACGGCATCGAGGAGGTCGGCGGCGCCCGTCTCGGGCCTAGCGTTCCGGCGACGGCGCCCCGCGTCGGCTCCCTGCATCATCGACTGCGCCGCGCTGCGCCCGCCCCCGTCCGAGGCGCCCAGCAGGTCCTTATACGGCTGGTGGGCGTCATTTGTCCCCACCGTGCCCCGCTGCGACTCGCGCTGGAGCTGGAGCCGCAGCGTTTGTGCCCGGGCCAGAACCATTGAGGGGTCGAGGGCGCCGCCACCACCCGGCAGAGCCGAGGCGGCCGCCGGAGACTCGAGCGCCGTGTAGTCTGGGGCCGGGGCAGGGGCCGGGGCCAGCGCTGGCGGACCCGCAGAGCGGGGGACGGTGACTGGCGATGGCGACGGCGCCTCCGCATCCGGGATCGCCTGAAAGTCCGACCCTCCGTCACGCGCAGCGCGGCGCGCCTCGCGAGTCTCGTCCGCAATGGATCGGTTGAGCGCCGAGCCCGGCCGCGGCCCGCCCGGCCCCGGCCTCCCCCCACCCAACACGGTCGCCACGCCGGGGATGCCCGCGACCTCGGACGATCCGTAGAGGGGGTCGTCATCCGAAAGTGCGCCCGCAAGGATAGCCCGGGCGTCCTTGTCCCGGTAGAGCTGAAGGAGATCGTTCTCGTCTGGGCCACGGGACCGGCGCCACGAGTAGTAGCCAAAGGCCCCAATGGCGACGCCGACGATGAGGAACAACGCAAAAAGGATTGCAGCGAGCTGAGAGATATAGGACCAACCCGCGTTCACGGCGACCTCCCGGTCGCGGTAGACGACGACCTCAATCGGCACATCAACCAAGATGGCGTCGGGGCCGCGGGAAGAGCGGACGAGGATAGTGTCCTCGGCTGCAGTCAGGGGACCGACCGACAGACCGCGGATCTCGGTGCGCGTCTCGAGGGAACCGTCCGCGACGGCATTGAGGAGGCGCACGGCGTGGTCGTTGGCCTCAACCTCAGTCGTCGCATCGAGGGCGACATCAAGGATGGCCCCGGCCGTCGACTGAGTGCCGCGCCGGAGAAACGATGGCGACGCCGCCACCTGAAGTTGACTGCGCCTGCGGTCGTACCTCACCGAGATATGGATGCTGCCTGTGTTGACGGCTGTGACGTCCATGACGGACGACTCCAACTGGGCGATGTCGGCCTTCGTCCATGTCGTCTCCGGGGTGCCGATAGAGACAATGGCCTCCCATTGGTAACGCCCTCCGAGGCTCGGCGGTGTGACGTTGCCGTTCACTGGAGTGGCCTCGGGGAGGGCTGTCTCGAGGACGAGCTCGGGGGAGGCGGCCTCGGGATCGGGGTTGTCGACCGCGATGCTCATCGTTATGAGGCCGATCGCCCCCCGCTGGACGCCCGAGAGGACTGGCGAGCACTCCCACTCATCCCACGACGCGTTAAGGGCGGGAAACGGGGTCCGCTCCCACGTGCCCATCGACATGAGGTACCACGACCGAGGCGCAAAGTCGGCATGGACAGCCGACTTGAAAGCGACGGGGCCGTAGGTCCCCGGCTCGAATCCCGCCGTCTCAGTTCCGGTGCACCCCAGCCCGGCGACCGTCGCGAGGCACGCTGGTCCCGGGACGCCGTCGTCGTGAACACAGCCCTCATCGAACGGCCAGTTGTCCGAGCAGGGCGTCGTGCGCTCGGTCGGCTCGCGGAGTGGCGCGTCAAAAGCAAAAGCCTGGAGCGTCGTGTCGGTTCCCGTGCAAGGGCCGCAGGAGGACCACCGCATCGCGCATTCGCTGTTACCGGCGGGCCCGCACCCCGCGGCCAGGTTGAAGGCAAACAGGACTTCGGGACCAGTTGGCCGCTCGATGGTGCCGTCGGCCGCGCGGGCCTCGCACGTGGAAAATGCGCCGGAGCTCGTCGTTATGTACGAGGCGGTGAAGTGCCCGGCTGCTGAAGCCTGCAGGACGTCGAGAGAGAGGTAGCCGCCCGAAATTCCACCACCTAAGGCGCCCATGACCCCCGGGTCGAGGATGAAGGGCGTCCGAGGGGTGTCGCCCGTCGCCGGGGGGCGGAGGTCGCGGACGACGAAGGCCGAGACGGCGCCCTCCATTGGGGCTGCTCCGCCCGACGCTGACGTCACGGCGGCTGTGAGGCAGTAGAGGGGCTCCCCAAGGACCGAAAAGTCCCCGTCAACCGCCACCACGATCTGCTTCTCCGTGTCCCAGTCGCCGGACGACCACGACAGGGTCGGCGTCGAGAGCGACAGGCCGGCAGCGGCGGCGGCCGGCGGCAACGACAGCGCGACCGTCACAGTGCCGGAGGTCTTGATGTCACGCGTTCCCACGGCGGGAAGAGTAGCGGAGACGATGACACTGCCGGACACGCTTACGATGGCGTGGGGGGATGTCTTGTCGCCGGAGGCTGGGGACAGCAAGGGTGCGGGCGCCCATACCTGGCGCGAGGCAAGGAGGCCACTCGTCCAATGGAGGCCAGTGTAGCCGGTCTCAGCCGTCGGGGCATGACCCGCCACGACGCCCGTGGCGTGCGCTTCGAGCACGCAAGCTGCGGCAGGCCCCGCGAGCCCCCCACCCTGGGCATCGACAGCGAGAGCTGCAACCCCGGCGGCTTGGGCAGCGGCGGGGGACGTGCCGGTAGCCTCCACGAACGTCGCGCCGCCAAACGACGCCGTGGTCCCCGCCATCGCCGTCCCGTTCGCGGCTTTGGCCCCCCATACCCGTTCGCCCGGGGCGAAGATCCCGACGCAAGGACCGCGCCGGGAGAAGCTCGAAACCCGGGGGATGGACGTGAGCTCGGCCGATCCCACCGCGAGGACATCACGGAGGGGGCCCAGGCCCGTCCGGCATGCGTCGCCGTCGGGCCCTGGCTCGGCGGCATCGTCCGCATTGCCCGCGGCCACCACAACAACGGCGCCCGTCGTCGCGACGAGCTGGTGAGCGGCGTGGGCGAGGATGCCACTCATGGCGTTGTCATCCAGCTGAGCGGACACAAGCACCACAGGCGGCAGCTGCGTCGGCGAGTCCTGTGCACTCCATGCCTCGTATACCGCCCGGAGGCCGCGTGCCACGTTGCACGGTGTAGTCGCAGCCGCGGCACCGTACACGTTGACGTTACCCACAGTGGCACCTGGGGCGATGCCGAACTCGGCTCCGGCAGCGACGGATGCGACTAAGGTGCCGTGGCCGTTGGCGTCGTCGAATCCGCCACGGCCCGTGCCTGTACTCGTGCCGTTGTCCACTGTCCATACGTCCTCCACGCGACCCGCGAGCTCAGGGTGCGCGCTGTCAATCCCCGTGTCGAGCACATAGATTGTTACCCCGGCTCCGACGACGGTGTCCTCCCGCGTAAAACTGCCATCCTGAGCAGGGTACCCGGGGGCGCGATCGAGGTAGTCGAGATGAGCCATGAAGCCCGACACAGACGACGCCCCGGTTATGTCGACCGACGCTGCTGCCGAAGGACGCACCGACCCGAGCGTCTCCTCACTTAGGGGGAAGCTGGCTGAGGCGCCAAATAGACCGTCCCGCAGGCCGGCAACCTCGGCAACGGCGTCGGCGTCGGGGCCGCGTCCGTCGTGTGCCACCGAGACGTCGAATGACGCCACCGCCAGATCGCCCAGCACAAAAGCATCCACGCAGCTCCATGAGGAAATCGCTGCGGTGTGAAGGAGGAAAGGGGGGCAGCGGTGGAGACGGGCAGGCGCCAGGGCAGCGGTGGAGGGGGCGATGACGACGGTGGATTTGAATGCAGCGTCGCCCACCGAAAGACGGCGTCGCCCCCCCCCTCTCCCCCCTCGTCGCCATCGCTCGCCCGACGACGGCCCTCTCATCGACGACGACGCCTCGAGCCAGGCGCACGCTTCCGGATTGTCAAGCCGGTCCCGCACCTCCGCGCTGATCATCGTCGACGCACCGACCAGCCGGACGACAGCGGAGCCCCGATTTGATCCTCCCGAACGCGGGGGAGGGGGCACTGCTGTGACGCGGGAGGGCGACGCCGCCAACTGGGCCGCGGTGGCAGCCGCGAGGGCGAGCAGCAGAGCAAGCCGCAGCCACGTCTGTTGCATATTCTCATCGCGTTCGGTCCGGGGAGAGCGCGTGCCGGCGGGAACGTGACAGTCCTGACGACGACGCGCAGAGGACTGCCCCTCTCTGCTCGACGTCATCAGCGCTCGCTGGCCTCACCGACGCGTTTCGATCGCCCGACACAATGATATCGGCGCTCGGAGCCAGGAAAGTTGACCATTTCGACCCGCACGACCCGACTCATGTATCCTCTCCTCGAGCTGTGGCTCCCTCTGCCGGCCCCGGAGGGGGGTCGTCTCCCGACTTGCGTCCAAAATAATCCGACTGACCGCAGAAACGTGGAAGTCTCCTGGGGAGTCACGCCGGAGGCAGACAGACCACCAGGACTGGCGCGTTCTGGCAGTCTACGCGAGAGCAAGTCCTCGATAAGATGGCTCCCATCACCTTGGAGATGCTGAGAAAGGCGAGAAAGGGAGGTTGAATCCGCTCCATGGTGGTCACGACCCAAACGCGACCGAACACGGACCATCCTTCGTCATTTGCCACCGCGCTCCCGTTCGGGGCCGCAGCGCGTCGACGACGAGGGCGCTGTCCGCTCTCGCTGCCGACTGCCCCGCGCGACCCACCCCCCCTCGATACCCCTCGACGCCCCAGCGCGCGGAGCACAACGAGGGAAACGTCACAACGCTGGAGGAGGTGGCGCTGCACCAACAAAACATCGAGCGCATTGAGGCATTAGGCCATCTCTGCCGGCACCTCAAGATCCTTTATCTCCAGAACAACCTGATCGGTCGACTCGAGAACCTCCATCGCCTAAAGGAGCTCGAGTACCTCAACGTGGCCGTGAACAACATCGTGCGGATCGAGAACTTGCAGCGGTGTGAATCACTTAAGAAGCTCGACCTCACTATGTGTTTCGTCCCTGTCGCTGGCCTCCTGTCGCTGAAGAGCCTCGCGGAGAACTACGCGCTGCGGGAGCTGTATCTAGTCGGAAATCCATGCGCCGACTGGGTTGCCGGGAAGGCCGACGGGGCGCCGCCTATGGACGACCCGCGGGCTCAGCCCGGGATGGGCTATCGAGACTACGTTGTGGGGACATTGCCGCAGCTGACGCGGCTCGACGGCAAGGACGTCAAGCCGTCGGATCGCATCACGGCACAGCAGGCCCTCCCCGCGCTGGAGGCGGCGCTGTGGGCGGAGGTGAAGGCGTCCGGAGAGGACCCGGAAGCCTGGGCGCGGCCCGAGTGCCAGGGCCCGGGGGACGGCGAGGAGGCCGAGGGCTGGACCCCTGCGGAGACGGGCCGTCTCGACGAGAAGACGGGCGAGATGCTGCGCCCATGGTGCCGTGAGACGCGGATCCTCGAGCACCGGGAGAACGAGGCCCGTGAACGCGAGGCTGAAGAGGCGCGAGCGCGCGACGCCGCTGCCCTGGTGGCCTCTGACCCACGCGCGCCCCCGCCACGCCGAGACGCCTTCCCCGATCTCGTCGAGGGCGAAGCTGTGCGCATGCGCAACGAAGGTGACTACGAATTCACCCTGGAGGAGAGTGAAGATGGCAAAGCTCTCGTGCTTGAGGTTGACACAGGGCGCTTCCTGGACACGAGCCTCATTCAAGCCGACGTCCAGCCCAACTTTGTGCGCCTCCTCATCAAGGGCCGCCTCCTCCAGCTTGCCCTCCATGAGGAAATCAGCCCGGACGCATCGACGGCCGAGCGCTCCAAAGTATCGGGACGCCTTGTGGTAACGATGCCCCGTGTTGTCGACAGGGGGGGGGGAGTAGGGATGACGGCAGTGGGGAATCAGCGACTGTCATCCTGAGGGGGCGCAACCCAATGGTGGCGCCCCCGGGCTACGCTGCTGCCAAGCGCAACCTCGCGCGCCGCGGTGTCAAGGATGCCGCCGCCGTGCACCGGGTGCTCGAGGGGCGCATCGGGCAGGCGGTCGACGGTCCAGGCATTCGGCGCTTGACTGCGGCGGCTGTCACCGCGGCAGTGCCAGGGTCAGGCAGCGACGAGGACGAGCCTCCACCGCTCGTGGGATGAGAGAAGAGGGCCGATGGATAGACCACCGTAGTGGGGGCCGATGGATGGCACCACGAAGCCAAAAAAATCTTTCAAACAATGTCAATTGAGACCCGGGACTTCACCCACCATTCGCAAGGCCCCCCTGCTTGCAGCGTCCTCGATCAGAGCGCGCCAGACGGGGCTGCCCTCACGCAGCACCGCGGCGTTCCCAACGATCCAGAGCGATCGTCTGGCGCGCGTCAGGGCGACGTTGAGCCGGCGTACATCGGCGACGTGGCCAATGGTCGCCCCCACCTTGGATCTCACCGCCGTGTAGACGACGATGTCGGCCTCGCGTCCCTGGAATCCGTCGACTGTCTCAGACGTCGCCTGCAACCGGGACCAGGGCAGCACATCGCGCAGAAGCACACGCACAAGGTCGCGCTGAGCGCGGTAAGGCGACAGCACCACGGCTGTCGAGCTGGGAGGGACGACACCGTCGACGGCGCGCAGCAGCGCCACTGCCGCGTGGGCCTCACGCTCGTTCCGGAGCGATGACGCCAGAGAGGCGCCGCTCTCCGGCTCGTGCGCGCCATCGTCGGCGTCGAAAAACAGGTACGGGAGAAGCGGGGCCGGGAGACCGCCGTCGGTGAAAAAGGGCGAGCGCGCGAGGACAGACGCCCCGTCGATGAGGGCGTCGTCGTAAAAGTGTCGCGACGGCCAAGCGCGGAGGTCGGGGTCACATCGGTACTGGACGGTTAGCCGGGTCACGGGGCAGTGAGCGCCCGCGAGGCGCTCAAAGAGGCTACGCCCGTGGCCCGCGGCGGTCGCGGCGGGGGAAAGTATTGTCGCGCGCAGCTGTGCAGGGTCCCCGACGAGAGCGAGGGCACGCGCGCCCAGCAGCAGAGCAGGGATGACGGCGGGCTCAGACGCCTGGCACGCCTCGTCAACAAGGAGAGCGGAGAAGGGCGGGGCGGGGCATCGGCGGCCGAGGAGGGAGAGGCGCGGCGCCGACCCAAGCGTCGTGAAGACGACCCCAGCCCCAGCAAGGACAGCCGCAGCCGCCCCGTCGAGGACGCAGCGGCGGTCGGCCGCGGCAGCGTGCGAGGCAGCTGTGGCATCGCAAGGGGGGGGAGCACAGGCGTCGAGGACAGCGAGGCGAGCGAGCCCCTTTTCCCGCCGCGCGAGGAGCTCTGCGAGGGCCCCGGCCTTGGCCGTGGCCGCCTCGGGGCTGGCAGCGTTGGCAAGACGTCCGTATGCCGCGCCGATGGAATGCTCAAGACGAGCAAGAAAGTCGGTCTCGGCCTCGCGGTCCCGTTGCCAGCCTGCGGGGTCGCTGTGGCCGACGAGGGCCGCCGCCTGCATGTCGACACATTTCATGCCGCTGCGAACGGGCGTCGGCGGCGACGGAAACGACGGCGGCGATGCCCCGACCCGAGCGAGGCGGGCTTGGTAACGCACACCGCGGCCGTCAATGAAGCCCGCTGCCTCGACGCGGGCGAGGACGCTGTCGACGGCCCCGTTGCTGGGCGCGCACACGAGGAGGCGCGGCGGGGGCTCGACCCCCGCGGGGCCCGCAGCCACGTCACGGTCGACCAACCGTAGCCACGCTTCGCGGGCGGGACCAGGCGACGGGCGGGGGTCGGGCAGTCGTGCGGGGCGCCCGAACGGCGGTGCAACGACCGCGACGAGGTGGCGGACGAGAGTCTCGTACCGGGCCGCGTGAAGGACGACGTGCCAGGCGTTGAGGGCCGCAACGATAGTGTGCGTTTTGCCAGTGCCGGGAGGGCCCTGGACGAGGGCGACGGCCCGGTGTTGCCGCGGCGCCGACATCCTGCTCGATCCCGCTGTCCCCGCCGCCACAGCCGCGCCCACCACCCCGTGACCTAGTGCAGCGACGATGGCCCCGACCGCCTCCCGCTGCGGTGCGTCAAGGACGGCGGAGAGGTGGTCGCGCAACCCGCGAGGCAGTGGCGCGGGGTCCCCAGCTGGTTGCAGCCGCAAACCGTCGGGGCGAAGAAGGGCGGCCAGCAGGGGGGGTTGGGCAGCGCCAACGTTGCGCAAGGCGACAAGCTCGCGCGTCTGCGACGGTGGCGGGGGGGTTGGGGGACTGGGAGGGTTTGTGAGATCCGTCCGTCAGTGTCCCGCGACAGGAGCCCCTGTCGCCGCTCTCGCCTGGGTCGTCCACCGTCCGGCGTCAAGGGCCACCCAAGTCGCCGTCGTCATCCGCATAAGCGCCGCCTCATCTGACGCGCACCCCCCCCCGCATATGGGGAACCGCGAGCATCGAGGGTGGAGACCGATGTCGAGGGCGATCTGTCCATCCCGCGGCTCTGGCGCGCGCCACCTGACCAACCCCACCACTGCGGCAGGCAGTCGGGAACAGGCCGGCGTGGCGAGGAGGACGCGCGCCCGCTTGTGCGATGGTGGGATCCTGAAGTCGGCTGAGGCCGGCAGAGCTAGGGGGTGGTCGTCATCCTCGTCCTTGTCTCCGCCATCATCGCCCTCCAGCGCCCGAGCGGCCCAGTCGGCCGTCCCTGCACCTGCGCCAACGCCTTGTCTGTGCGGCATGCGGGCCAGGAGCACGACGGCCGCCCCCGGTCTCAGCCCGTCGGAGGCTGGGGTCGCCGGGGTCTGCGCGGACATCCGCAACCACCCGCCTCCGCTGTCGTCGTTGTCGCGGTCGCCGGCGACCGCCCCCCTCTCTATTGTCTTCCCCCACCCGGTGAAGGCTGGCCCGTCACATCGGACAGTCGCCGCGGCATCGAGGTCATTGACGGCGTCCATGGCAGCAAGCACTGCGGCTCGCGCCTCCTCGACGACGAGGGGGGCGAAGGCGGCACGGTAGTCTTCGGGGCTCGCGAAGGCCCGGGTCGCCGAGGGCGGCGCGCCGGCGAGGGCTGCCGCCCGGCACCGGGGACGCAGCAGGCCACCCAGCACGAGGCGCGCCAGATCGTCCCGGTCCGCTTGGAGCAGGTCGTCGTGGCGGCCGACGGCAAGGTCGGCCCCATCTGACTTCGCGAGAAAGCCCGGGGCTGTCGCCTGGGATGGCACCGGGGGGGCTCGAGGGGTTGGGCGGCTCCCGCCGCCATTTCTCTTTTTTCCCTTCTTCTTGCTATGCTGCTGCTTGTGCTGCTGAATTGCGGCGGACTGAGCCGCGGACGCGGCCAGCAGGGCCTCAACATCCGTGGCTGACGGGCCGCTCGGCAGCGCCCCTTCGTCGCCGTAGGACGCCAACGCGACCGATGGGCCAGGGATTCGGGTGGTGAGAGAGTTCTTCGTACGGGTGGGGGTGGTCGGCGGTGACTTAGTGCATTCAGTCCTCGCCCTTGACCTCATTGTTGTGCCTCGCGTCGTCTCCGCCATCGAGGGAGGCCGCTGCCGTGACGACGCGATCCCGCGCCGCCCTGGCCACCTCGGCCGCGGCCGCGTCGAGGGCGGCCCGCACGTCCTCCTTACGCGGCAGCTCGCCCTCGCGGCTGGCCTCCGACGGCTTCCCGGCGGCGCTGCGAGCAGAGAGGGAATGGGGGGTGGGGCCGCGGGGCGAGACGAAAGGCTCAGGAAGGGACCCGCGACACAGGGTGAAAAGGCGTGATATGATGATGCGCAACCGCTTGCACAAGGGGTTCAGCCACGCTGGCGTCCATGTTAGGGCTGTGACGCCGTTGCACAAGGGTGCGTCGGTGTCGTAAGAGCTCGGCGACCTCCCCGCGCCCTCTGGAGTTGCCGGACGGGATGAGACCAGACGAAGTGTTCTCTCCTACTTATATTAGGAGGATGGGGGGGGGGGTCGGTTTACGCGCCTCGAGACCTCGTCGATGTCTACAGCCTGGGCCCAGGCGCACGCCAGCCAGAGACCCCCAGTATTCTTTCAACCGTTCCCGTCCTCGTCCCCTACATCCCGCCATCTAAGCCCCCGGCAGTCCCGCGAGGACGTCGGCGATGGCCCGCTTCACTCCCGCGGCGTCGAGGGAGGTGGTGACGTGGATTTCCTGCACCTCCCCGCCCGCCCGGGCGACGACGTTGAATCCATCGGCGACGACCCGCGTCGTCAGCCATACCTCGAGGTCCTGAGACACAGCCGCGCGGTTGCTGCCTCTGCGCCCAAGGGCGACACCCGCGACGCCTGGGTGCTGCTGGAGCCCCGCGCAGAGGGCAGCGACGGCAGCCCCACCTGCGCCCGTGCCCGTGCCCGCCCCAGCAGCGGCACCTTTTCCCTCGCCCGTAAAGTCAGCCCCGCCCTCGGCCGCCCCGAGGGGCAGGAGGTCCTCGAGGGTCTCGCGCAGCGGATCGTCGCTGAGCTGCCGCACCGACAACGAGATGCGGCCGCGCGCCGAGTCCACCCCGACGACCTTAACGCGGAGCCGGTCGCCCCGCTTGACCACGGCGTCCGGCGTCTGCACCCGCTGCCACGACAGCTCGCTGATGTGCACGAGTCCCTCGACCCCGTGGAACTCCCCGTCGACGGGATCAGCAAGGGAGCAGAAGCACCCGAAGTCCTTGACACTCGTCACGAGGGCGTCACGGACTTCGCCCACGGCCACTGACCGGACGGCCGCCGCCATCAGGGCTGCCCGCTCCGACAGGATGAGGTCGCGCGAGGGGACATCCACGCGGACGACGCGGGCGCGAACCGTGCCCCACCCGCTCGTGGGATCGGCGGGGTCGACGCGGAGGGTTGCGGCGCACCGCTCGCGCGCGCTCTCATCCGAGGCGGCGTCTGCGGGCATCCGCGTGGCATCGAGGAGGTTGAAGGGGACAAACGCCTCGAGTCCCCCCGGGCCGTCGACCACAGCGCCCCCCCGGTTGACCCGGATCACCTGGTATTCAGCCGTGGCGCCGCCGCGCAGAGCCTCGAGTGCGGCCTCCCACGACGCCGGGTCCTCGCGGCGCGCCTGGGCGGCGTCCCGCGCGGCGCGGCCAGCGGCGCGGCGCCCCCCCGACCGCGACGTGGGGGCGGGGCGGTCGGGGCGGTCCCCGTCGCCCGCTGTGCGAGGCTGAGCGGGGACAACTTCCGACACTTTGTAGACGCGCTTGGTGGGGGGGTCGGCGCGCGTGACGACGACGCGAGCGCGAGCGGGGGGGGAGGCGACGACGACGACGGCCGAGACCGAGGGGCGCCACAAAACGGCGCTAACCATTAGCGACGCCGGGCGCGCCTGCGGGCGGGGCGGGGAGTAGGAGGGGCGCGTTCTTATGTGAGAAGTGAGGCAGAGGACGACGAAGCGCTCCTCGTTGACAAGGCCGCAGCGGTCCTCGTCGCAAGCGCGGGAGGACCCCAGGAGGGGAGCGATGGCATAGTCATGGAGAGCGGCATGGCAAGGACAAGCTCGACGAGTTCCCCGAGGGGGACATGGCCCGGCGAGAAACGGGAAACGGGCTCGACGGGGCGCGCCGGGGGCGAGGGGCATGGCTCGAGCCACTAGAGGCGTCGAGGAAGGCAGCACGGCGCCGACGGCGCAGCCATTGACAGGCGAGCTTCTGTGGCCCCACGCCCCAGGCGGCCGGTGCCAGGAGATGCGACGCGGAGGACGAGGAGCAACGGAGGCGTCCCAGCCTCCGCGCCTATGCCGCTTCGTCCGACAGAGTGGCACGCGCTCGGTAGGGACGCGCCGAGAAGGGACCACGTCGTGGAAGGGGGTGGCCACGGACCAGCCATGCGATGCAGCCTTTACTGCTCGCCAAGGTCATCGCGGGGCGGTAAGACAGGTAACGGATTCCCGTCGCTTCGGTTCTCGGCTTCTATGTTTCCTGGGTCGTCCGTCGCGAGGCCGAGACAGCGGCCGCTGGCCAGGACGACGGAGGAAGGTCGAGGTCGCCGGGTTCGAGCGCGGAACCCCCGTCCCCTTCCACGATGTCGACAACATTTATTGTGCGATGTCCTTCTCCGCCGCCTCTGCGCGCTGCACCGGCCTCGTCGGGGCGAGTCGAGAAGTTGCGGCCGTCAGAAAGGCCGACACCCCCTTCTACGGGCACCATGGTCGCTTCTTGCGCTTTTTCAGCCAGCTCCATGGATATTCGTCTGATCGTACCTTCCTTATCCCGTAACGCCGGCCCCGTTTTGTGTGAAATCGCCTCTCTCGGGGCTCGGCCGCGGCCGTCGCCCTGGAGAGCCTGCCTCTACCCAAGCCGCTCAAAGTTCCGGCAACCTTTTGATTCATCTTTTCGATGCGTCGTTTGATTTATCTGCGCTTTATTTCATCGAAGATTCATCAAGGCCTCGGAATAGCGACCTTGGGGGCACCCCAACGCGGCCCCTGGCCAAGGTCTTCATGGGCGGCGCTGCCCACCGCCTTCCCTGGTCGACGACGAGGCCGTCGTTGTCGCGGCGCCTCGCGCGGCGTCCGCCGCCTCCGTTTACCCCTCGCTCGCTCTAACCAGCGACGCCTTCTCTCGGGGCCCGACGCTAAAACGCTTCTGCCCTGCGTCACAGGGCGGCCCCCGCTCTCTTTCCGACCCCCTCTTCCCTCCTCCCGCGTCCCTCTTCCGGCAGACGGCCCCCCGCCCTGCCCCTCGCGCTGTCCTGACAGTTGCCCGGGCGGCGCACGTCTATGCCGCCCCTGCGCAGGAGGCATCCCGCTACGAGACAATGATCGTCCTCCGTCCGGAGCTTGACGCCGACGCCCGTGATGCCGAGCTCGCCAAGGTCGAGGCGTGGCTGGCGGCCGAAGGCGCTGGCACCGTTGGGGTCGACGTTCGCGGCACACAGCGCATGGCCTACCCCATGGACGGCACTTGGGAGGGCTTCATGGTCTTTCTCCAGTTCACCCTTCCCCCCGCCTCGGCTCCGCGCATCCAGAAGCTCCTTTCCACCCCGGATGCCGACTCCCAGGGCCGCGTGCTCCGGTGGAACCTTCGGCGCCTCGCGTAAATGGACGGAGAGAGATGGAGATGAGAGTGTTGAATCGTTACGTACCTCCCTGCCTGCTTACCCATCTCAACCCCCGGCCGGCCCGCCGGAGTCAGTCCCGCGACCGTGAGGTATCGGGTGTCGGAGCCGACGCCTGAATGGTGCAAAGCCGAGCCGGCCGAGCTGGCGCCGCACAGTTGCCGAGTGCGACGACGACGGCGCGGCGCGGCGCGGCGCGGTGCGGGTGGAAAGGAGCCGCGACTCGAGAGGATTATCTCGTGAACGTCGACCACCGTGATCACGCAAAAGTTCTCCGCGCCTTCGCCTTCGGGCTGTCAGCGACGCTGACCCTTACGACCCTCGCGCCGCCAGCCGTCGCCGGGCCTTTCGACCCGGTCGCGCCGGGAACGCCGCTCGTCAGGCGAGACGGAAATAGTGCGAGATCGAGCGTAAGGTCGCGGTCGGTAAACCGTCGATACGGCCCGAGCCCACCTCTTACCCCCCCTCCCCCTCCCGAGCTCTAGCTCTCGCGAGCCATTACCGGCCGTGCTGCGGACGACCCTTCCCAACGGTCTGCGCGATGAACGATCCCGTCACGTCTCCCGGCGTCGTCTCGGCCTCCGTCGTGATGCGCGGGGGCGATCGGGCCGATAGCGACCCCGCCCTGGGCCCTCCCGCGCCGGGAAGGGCCGAAATTGCCCTCGCGGCCGTCGTGCGCTCTGGGAGTGCATCTCACCCCGGCCCCGCGCTGGCGTCGGCCCTCGCGTCCCTCTCGGCCGACCTGGGCGGGGGTACCGCGGACGACAGTGCTTCGCTCGGAGTCTCGTGCCTGGCCGAGGACTTTCCGTCGTGCCTGACCCTCCTCGCCGAGGCGGCGACAGAGCCTTGCCTCGTCATCGGCGGTGACGACGGGCCGGCGACGGCCGCCGCCGACCGCGCCGTGGCCGACGTCGTCGCAGCGGCCGCAGATGGCGTCTCACGGGCGAAAGAGGACGCGTTAGGCCAAGCCGAAACCGAGCTCGCCCGCCTCGTCTTTGGCCCCACGCACCCCGAGGCGCGGCGCGCCAGCGCCGCCAGCGTGCGCGCGTTCGACCGCGCCGCGCTCGCGAGGCACGTCCGGCGCTGGCACCGACCCGACGTCGCTCTCGTTGCTGTGGGGGGCGACCTGGGCGCACTGCCCGTCACGATGACCCCAGCGGTCGCCGCCGCATCCTCTTCGACCCCCTGGCCTGGCAAGGGCGCGGGCGAGGCCCACGCCGCCGCCCTCGTCGATGCCTCAGGCCTCGGCGCTTGGAGGCCCGCCGCGGGCGAGCCGACACTGCCTCCGACCCTCCCCGCGCTCCCGTCTCTGCCGCTGCCCTCCTCTTCCTTCTCTTCTTCATCCTCAGCGTCCCGCGCCACCGCCCTCGGTCCTCACGCCGGTCGCCCCCCCCCCACGGCGCCTCCCGTCGTCCTTGTTGACCTGGGCCCCTCGGGTGGCCGCGGCGCTGCTGTGGCCGTTGCTGCCCTTGCCCCGTCAGCAGCTGACCGGGACGCCCCGGCCCTCTCGGTTGCCAACGAGGTCGTCGGGGGAGGCGACGGATACCTATTTGACCGGCTAAGGTCGCGGCGGGGCCTCGCCTACTATTGCGTCATGGGCCAGGGCGGGACCGCGCCCGCACGACACGCCCCTCTCGGACTCGTCCCTCCTTGCCGCGCGGAGCCGCCGCGAGGTCGCCGCGGCTTTTGCCCGGGCCGCGCCGGGGGCGGCCCTCGCGCGGGCCGGGGGGCTCGAGCTCACGGGTTTGGGTCCGTCCTTCCCCGATGACTTCGACGCCGCCGTGAGCCGCGTCTCTCCTTCCGCTGCACGCGCCGCCGTCGCGCGTTGGCTGCCCCTGCCGTCTGGTCTTCAGGTTGCCGTCGCCTGCGACGCCTCGCGATATGCGGACGAGCTGCGGGTGGCTGCGGGCACGCTCGATCCGCCGCGGGCTGTCTTGGTCGTCCGCCCACGGGAACCGAGGATGAACGGTGAGAAGGAGACGGGAGGGCCACGCTGTGTTCCCCCTCCCGCCCCCGGATCAGTGATGCGGGATCGTGGCACATCCCCAGAAGGTAGAGAGAAGAACGATCTGTAGGACGAGCCGGAAGGCGTGCGCCGCCGGAGGCAGGACGGCGTTGGCCTCGACAAAGGCCGCAGCCTCCTCGGGTGTGGCTCCCGTGGGCGGCGGCGGCCCCGGCTGGGGCGCGTTGTGCGACCACACATAGAGGTTGGCCGGAGTTACCGCGCAGGTGAGAGCGAAGAGGGCCGCGGCACTGATAGGCTCGAGCGACTGGAGGATATCGAGGGCGGGGACATCCGAGGGGCCCAGGGCGTTGGGCTTGCCGAGGAGGGAGGCCACAGCAGCCCCCGCCGACCCCACAAGGAGGCCGGCGCCTCCGAGGATCTCGGCATACCCTGTCCACTCAACGTGGAAGCGCGCCGTGCCCGGCAACTGCCAAAGCCCTCCCCACGCGCCCTTGTGCGGCATCTGCGAAAAGGCAGTCGAAAGGGGGTAGAGATCAGGCGGAAGCGGCAGACAGTTTGGCACCACCAAATCGCCCCTCTTGCTTGGCCCCTCTCGCGCCCCCTCCCTCGCCATCGACTCGAAGCTCTCGCGCAGCGTAAAGTGAGCGACCCCCGCGGCGCAGTAGACTGCCCCGACGATGCCCCAACTGCCCCGCTGGAGGTCCGCGAGCCACACGGGGAGACGGCCGAGCGTGGCTGGAGCGACAATGGTGCAATTCAGAATTGTTCCTACAGCAAGCGCGGCAGCCACGGTGGCGACCACCTTGCGCTGGTCGGCCGGCGGGAGCGAGCTCACGTAGGCGCCGCGGTACCCGGGGTCCGCGGGGGAGTGCACGGGCGGAGCGGTCTGGTCGGCGGCTGCAGCGCGAGGCGCCGATGGGCGGGGCGAGGGGCGAGGGCCTGTCCGATGGACGGGGTGCGGGCGACGCGTTCGCGTCGCACTTGCCCCGGGGCAGTGAATTATCACGAGAGACCGCATTCCGTCCTCTCTCGCCGCCGACGGGGAAGGTCGGTCCAAGGACTCTCTCCCTGGCGCCTCGAGCCTCCTCTCCGCCCGAGCCCGACGACTTCCCCGCGGAAACCACGCCGAGATCCCGGCTTCGCGTCACCCAGTCACCCCTCACCCCTAATAATCATGACATCGATTCTGGCGAGAGACATTCTAGGCTCTTCAATCCTGACCAATGAAACCGCAGTGAGGCTAGAAGCGATAGTCGGTCCTCGCCTGACCGTTGGTGCCCGTTCTCTGCGCTCAAGCGATGAACAGGGAAGAACACGCGGCGCTATCGATGTACATAGAGCTCCTAGTGCTCTAGATTTCAAGAGTTTTAGCCTAGAAATGGTCGTAGAGACCAAAAGAGCCGCGCCTCTTCATGTACCGTTTCGCCGGCGGGGGCCTCCTCGGCTGCCGCCCGTCGAGGTCTCCTCGCCGACCTCGCCCTGCCCTCTCCACTGCGCAGAAGGACTTTGAGAACCGCTCCGCCGTCGAGGCGAGCAAAGATGCCAAAACGCAGCGTCTGCTGTCGGAGATGCGCGAGCACCTTGCGACGCTTGAGCAGCAAAAGGCCAACGAGGACCCACGGCTCTCATTCACGACACCCGCCTTCCGCGAAGCACAGCGTACCTTTGCCCAGGGCTACAAGACCAATTTCGGCCGCCCTATCGAGTACGCCCTCGTCAAGGACCACCCGTGGTCGATGCCCGCGCTCCGCAAGCTCGACAGGCCCATAAAACCTGACGGGACGCCGTGGGAGGAGGACAAGAAGCCTGCGCCGTGAGGGTCGGGCATCGGATGAGGCGGCCAAGCCTGGGCCGAGCGAAGGTTTTCGAGGGCGCCAGTGTATCTGGTCGTTACTACCCCGGTCATTTTCTCCCTAGATTCTCTTGACGAGCTGTACGATGTCCTCGTCCATCAGTTCGTGCGTCGTGCCCACCTTTTGCCCCCTGTGCCGAGCTGACTGCCCCCAAACAAGGGCGTACTTGAGCTGCTTCAGGATTCCCCGATGGATCTTGTTGCAGAAGCCCTCGACCGTCGCGGCTTTGCGCCGCAGCACCACGGGGTCGTTCCAGTCGGGGAGAGCGCCGCGGGGTCGGGTGTAGACACGGACGAGGTCGAGACGATCCCAGATAGCCTCGACGAGGCCGTCGAGGTTCCAGCCCTCGAAAGCACAGACGGGCACGTGGTCTGGCAGGGAGGCGAGCACCTCAAGCTCTCCCAGCGTAATCTGGTCGATCTTGTTGACCACGTAGATCGCCGGGATGTAGACGACCCCCCCCTCAACAACGTCAACGAGGTCGTCGACCGTGACATCATCACCCCGAACGATAACGTCAGCGTTGTGCACGCGACTCTCCTGGAGGACCCCCTTGACCTCGTCGAGCGTGAGGGGAGACTTGGTGTGGTTGACCAAACCGACGCCGCCCCGCTCCTTCTTGCGGTACTCGAGGTTGGGGGGCTCGCGATTAAGCCGAATGCCGAATCCCTCGAGCTCGCGCTCGATGATGCGCTTGTGGGTTAACGGCTTCATGGCGTCGAGGCAGATGAGGATCATGTCGCACGTGCGCGCGGTGGCGATGACCTGGCGTCCGCGGCCCTTGCCGTCGGCGGCGCCCTCGATGATGCCGGGGAGGTCGAGGAGCTGAAGCCGAGCGCCGCGATAGTGGAGGGTGCCAGGCACGGCCACGAGCGTTGTGAACTCGTAGTCGGCCGCCTCGCTAAACGTGCCCGTCAGTTTGGTCAGCAATGTCGATTTTCCCACCGACGGGAAGCCCACGAACCCGATCCGGCTGTCCCCTACCTTGTTGACCTCGAAGCCGCGACCAGCATCGTTGCCGCCCGCGCCCTTGGCCCGGCCGGTACCCTCGTCCAGCAGCTCCCGGCGCAGGCGGGCGATCTTGGCCTTGAGAAGACCCAGGTGGCCCGATGTGGCCTTGTTCTTCTGGGTTCGCGCCATCTCATGCTCGATCTGGGTGGGAGTGGGTCGAGGGCGGGAAAACATGTGGCACCAGCAACAGTGGGCGCGGGGGTGAGAGGGCCGTCGGCCCTCGCCGCCGAGCGCCAGAACCGTCAGGGAGAGAGCCAGGTGAAATGAGAGCGCAAGACCGGCTGCACCCGCCCCCACGCTCTCACCTCTGCGATCTGAGCCTGGATTTTGGACATGTTGGGCGGACCAACCCTACCGAACGCCGACGCCGGCGGCGACTACGACTGTCGCCTGGCCCGGTCGCAGTCTCCCGGGGCTGGGCTGAATCCTCAACGGAGACAGGCGAGCCGCCTGGCCCGGTGCTCTCCTACTGCCGCGCTGACAGCCCCGTGGAACGACAAGTCCGCCTCACAGTTCCCCCGACGACGGACCCGGGGTTGTCGCCCCCCCCCTTCCTCCCCACCGGGACAGACGGTTTTCGACCCCCCTGCCTCTCCGCAACCCCAACGGAATTCGGTCCACCCCACGTGTGATGTTCTCTTCGGTCCTCGTGCGACCCAAGGCGAGCGCCCTTCGCAACATGTCCGCCTGACATACTGGACCCGCTTTTACGGGCTCGCAGTGCGCCGCTCACGCTCGTGATCGTCGCGTCGGGACAGAATTGTTCATCTCCTCTGTTCTTTGGCTCGGTGACAGCTCTTTCGGGGACGCGGCTCCCGCGGCCCGGGGGGTGGCTCGGCGGGGACCGGACGGCACGGACCTCGCACCGGACAGGTGGCACCTCTTCGCCACAAGCCCCCCATGCCGCGCCGCCGAACCCCGCACGCACAGTCACCCCCATTCCCATCCCCCAAACCCCCCACCGCCCCTCCCCCGGCCAATCCCCCATTCCACAGTGTCACCGCGCCCTCAGGGCGTCGGCGTTCCTCGCGGCGGTCGCTGCGACTGGCGCGGCTGGCCCGACGGCGGCCGTTCCCCTGGCTGGTGACTTCTCCGATGCGATCAAAGTCGCCGATGGCTCAATCGGGGTCCCTAAGTGCGTGGGAACTGAGAAGTGCGCCGATGTTGACGGCGAGGCGGCGATGTGCTTTCGTGTGTTCGACTTTGGCGAGGACGGTCAGACAATCACCACGTGCCCTCCCCCGCTGATTAACACCTACTGTGTCCCCGAGAGCGCCGTTGATCTTCAGAAGAGCATCCTCACCGAGAAGTGCAAGGGCGACGCGTCTGCCGGGAGCGGGATTTTCCCCGCCAACAGGTGTGCAGACCTCGACTCCCCGTGTCCCCTCGATGGCACCCGGTGCGTCGACATCGTTGACGGAGCCACGGGAGTCACGGTCCCCGCCTGCCAGTGCGACGACGGTGTCGGCTACGTCTGCGCGGCGTGCGAAATACACGACGAGTGCGATTCGGCCATGTGCACCACAAGGGTCAAGCCTCCTTTTCCCGCTCTTCAGGGTCGCCAGCTGCAGATTGGCGACAGGGACGGCCCCAGATGCCTCGAAAAGTGCGAACCCGAGTCCCGGCGCTCGCTCCTTCGGACCCTTCAGCTGGACGACGATCTCACGGGCTTCTGCAAGCCCGGGACCACGTGCGTCGGTGGCACGTGCGAGTGCTCCGAGGGTTTTGTGCCAGTGACCAGGGATGGCGTCGTGATTGAGGGCGACTGCGCCCCCGTCTGCGGGGAACTCGGGGTCGCCTGCTCATTCGGAGAACGGTGCCTCGACGGTGCTTGCGTCGCCGGCCGCATGATGCCGTTCGGTGGCGATACAAGACTCGTTGCGTGTTCCGCGGATCTCTGCGGCGTTGGCGCCGACGGCGTCGCCCTTGGCGAGTGCTTTGAGCGGGATCCCCGCGCCCATTACCAGCCCGAGAAGTTCGACGAACGCTATGGGTGCAGAGAGGAAGACGTCATCGCCGAGCAGGCCGACGAGTGTGCGGTCGGGCGGACATGCGACTCGTTCCGGGCTTACCGCGAGCAATCGTACAAGTGCAAATGCGTCGATGGCTACGTCTTTGGCGTGTCGGGCAAATGCCTGTCGATCGCCGACGCCAAGGCTGAGGCCGAGGCCCTCGTCGACAGCGGGTGTCGTAAGGTACATGCGGCTAAAATGGTGTTCAGGCTGACCAAGGCTGAGCTTGAGGCCGCTACGGACGAAAAGGCTGTGTCGATCCTCACAGAATTGGCGACCATGCTGGCTGACGAGGTCGCCATCGACCTCGAGGTGAAGCACTGCACCTCGGCCGAGGCTCAAGCGGATATCGCGGCCGAATGCGAGGCGGACCAGGGCTCGACCTGCCCGGCGGGGACGCTCGCTTCTCTCGAGATATCTTGCGTTGAGCGCGTCCGGGGTTGGGCCTTGAAGGTCATCGCGACGGACAGCGCGGGACGCCGAGGCGAGAGGTTGCGCAAGGCGTGGAAGGCCGCAGCCATGGACGTGGACAATGATGCCGCGACCAACGAGGCGGACGCGGCCGTCGAGCTCGAAGCCGATGCCAGGCGCCGGCACCTACAGGTCCAAACCAACGTCGAGGTCGCTGTCGAAGTTAACGTGGCCAGCGAAGCAGAGCAGTCGGTCTCGACAACTGCGCTCCTCGACGCTGCGGCGTCGCCGGATTCGAGTTCCTCCTTTGTTGGGGCCTCCGACGTCATCGTGGGCGTCCGACTGTCGGCCTCGCCTCTGTCCCGCAGCACGGCTGCCCTGGTCGTAGGCGCCGGCCTCGCTCTCCTGGCCGCGGTCGCCGTCTGAGTTGGTGGGGGCGCCTGATGTTCCTGTGTTTCCCTGGTAGTATTCTCAGTCCTATCGTCTGTCTGGTCAGCTCCGTTCGCCCTGCAACTCAACATCCCGAACAACCCAACCCACTCTCGACCCGCAACCCTTCAGAGCCGCACCCTAGTCGAGATAAAGCTCTGTTGCGCCCCAAACGGTCTCTCGTCGCCTCGAAGCACGGCGGCGTGGACGGCGCGGTCCGTATTCGTCGTGATGGCGTCACGGGCCACGTCAAACTTGCGCCGACGCTCTTCCGCAGCGGCGTCAAGCTGCGCGCGGCGCTGGGCCGGCTGGGCCACGCGACGCGCCCGCGCCTCCGCCGCCATGGCCTCGCGGTGCGCGGCGGCGTCGGCAACGGCTCGTGCTCCCCAGATGCGGTCCTCTGCCGCAGCACGAGCGTTGGCCTCGGCCCTCTCAGCGATCTGTTCGGCACGGACCCGCCGCGTCTCTTCGTCACGCGCCGCGGCGGCCCTGCGCCGAGCGGAGGCCTCCGCCTCGGCGCGGGCGTCTCCCTCGGCCTGTTCCCGTGCAGCCCGCTCGGACGCCTCGCGCTCGCGGCGCTCCAATCCGGCGCCAAGCTCGGCGGCGCCTCCCGCGGCCATCAGCGCCGCGAGCCGGTCCTCGCGGGCCCGGACCTCTGCGTCGCGCCGCTCCTCCCGGGCCCGCGCCTCCTGAGCCGCCTCATGCGTGAAGCGGCGCTCCTCGGCCCGCTTTTCCTCTAGGGCCGCCGCGGCGCGCCGCTCGCGCGCGGCTTTGGCCGCGAGGGCCCCGCGGAGCTCCTCGCGTGCGGCGGTGCGGCGGGCCTCCGCCTCGGCCTCGAGCTCCCTGGCGACCCGGGCCGCCTCCTCTCGGGCGAGGTAATTGTTGAAGGCAGCCGTCTGCGCCGCAAGGTCAGCGGCCGAGCGACGGTCCTCCCGCGCCCGTGCACGGTCTGCGGCGAGCGCTCTCCGTGCCGCGTCAGCCGCCGCTGCGTCGCCCTTGTCGGCCAGCCGCGCGACAGCCACTGTCCTCGTCATCTCGACGACAGCCGACGCTGCGTCACGGGCCTCGCGCCGGGCAGCCTCATTCTGCTCTCGCACCTGCGCGTCCAACGCGGCCCTCTGCGCCAACTGGGACGTGACGCGCATCTGCGCGACGACCTTGCGGTCGCCACGGCCAAGCACATCGTCCCGAGCAGCGATTGTCGAAAAGTCGGACTCCACGGCCCCAGCAAAGAGAGGCAGCTGGTGGGTCGGCAGCGTCCCCACATCGATGCGGTCAGCCACAGGCAGCACTCGGCTGCCGCGGGCATGTGCCTCGAGCAGATGGGTTGGCGGGACGTACGCGGAAGGGCGGCGCCGCTCGGCAGCAGCGCGGGCCCGGGCGGCGACGTCGATTTTGTCAGCGGCGGCAGTGGGCCGCGACGCGCGCCGGAAGGCGGGGGGGGGGTTGGGGGGGGGGCGGGACGTCGACGCCGTGGCCGCCGACCGACCGGCGCCAGCCGGGCCCGCGCCGCCGGCCGGCCGGAAGGCCGCCGCCAGGGGGGCGGCGGTCGACCGCAGAGAGGCGGTGGCCATGGCCGACGACGTTGAAGCCGTGGCCGACGTCCTCAGAGCCCGCACTACCTGTGCCTTGAGGTCTTCGAGCGCGTTGGCATCGCCCCCCCGGCCCGATCGGACAAAGGCGTCGACCGCGGCGAGAGCGCAGAAGAGGCGCGCGCGATCGTCCGAGGCCGCCGTCGCCAGCCGCTCCTTGAGCAGCCGCTGGGGGGGGGGAGGACGGGGGGGAGGTCGGGAGGTGGGGCAGCAGCGGTGGAGGACGGGAGGCGAAGGTGGGAGGCCGCCAAGACGACAGACCATGCCCGATGCGCAACCCAGTCACGCACTGATCCGCGACCAGCAAGAGAGGCGCGATTCAAAGCGACAGCGACGCCGGCCGCGCGCAACCGGTGTCGGTCGGGCCGGCGCCTCTCGAGCCCCCAAGCTCGGCCGCGCCTCGCGCTCGCCTGCAGGACAGAGACGACCGACATTCCAACGCGTAAGCGAGGGAGCCGGCCGGGGAAGGGAGGATTTTGAGCACCGGGTTTGGCGACTCCATCCGGCATTCCTACCCCAACACCCCGACCTTGGTCCCCACGTTAACGATGCGGCGCCCACCCCTCCCCCCCCCCCCGAAGGGCCGCGGGTACGAGTCGAACTCGGCGATAGCGTCGGCAGAAAGGCTCTTGCTGGTGCGTGCGAGGGCGGCGTCGAGGTGGCGCGGCTCGACCCTGCATCCCACGTCGGTTCGGTCGCCGTCGCCGTCGGCGGCCTCACGGGCGGCCTCCGTCAAGGCCGCCGACATCACCCCCATCAGATCGGCCCCCGTGAAGCCCTCGGTCGTGGCGGCGACGACGGGGAGGGCGGACTCGACGCCCTCAAGCCCCGCCCCAACGGCCAGAGCCCGGAGGACCTCCAGGCGGTCAGGCATCGAGGGGAGGCCGCAGTAGACGAGACGGTCGATCCGCCCTGGCCGCAGCAGGGCCGGGTCCACGAGGTCGGGACGTGACGTGGTCGCAAGCACGGCGACGCCCTCGAGGGCCTCGACCCCGTCGAGCTCGGTGAGGAGCTGATTCACCACGCGGTCGGTGACACCGGTGTTGTCGTGGCCACGCACAGGGGCCAGGGCCTCGAGTTCGTCGAAGACGAGCACGCACGGAGCCAGCTGCGGGGGTGGGGGGGGGGTGGCGAAAAGAAGAAGTCGATAGGTAGAACGCGCGGGGGTGAGAGGGACGGGAAGACGACGACCCCGCGGCGGCGTCGACCCACCGATGCCGCTCGGGCGAAGGTCTCGCGCACGGCCGCCTCAGAGGCGCCGATGTATTTGGACAGGAGCTCGGCGCCCCGGATCGTGACGGACCGTAGACTGGCTCCCGCGACAGCCGTTGTGGCGAGAAGCGTCTTGCCGCACCCCGGAGGACCGTAGAGGAGCACGTTGGGGCTGACACGCACCGGGGCCGCGGCAAAGACGGCAGGGAGGCGGAGGGGGAGCTCGAGAGCCTCGCGGAGCTCGGCGCGGGCGTTGGCGAGCCCCCCAACGACGGCCCAGGCGCGATCCGCTGCCGACATTTCCACAGATCCGTCGGCGCTAGCCCGCGTCCAGGTCGGGACCCCACGGCCTCCCGCGACGTCCGCCGACGACCAGTGCGCACCCGCCACGAGGCCCCGGAAGCCCTCGCTCACGTCGCCTGGCCTCACACGGAGAGGACCGACCCGTCCCCTGCCGGTCGCCGCCGTCGCACGCTCGGCGGCACCCGCCGCGCCGGTCAGGCCCTTGGCGGCGGCACGCACGACGGCGCGCCCGCCGAGCCGGCCAAGGTCGGATGCATCGAATCCGGCGAGGCGACCGGCGAGGCCCTCCGTGACGGCCTCAGCCGCCTCAGCGTCCGTGATGGCAGCCCCCGAAGCGCGAACGGCGCGACCAACGACGGCGGCCCCATGGATGGCGGGGTCGGGCGCTGACACCGACACCGTGGTGCCGAAGAGGTCAGGTCCGGCAAGGTCACCCGGCAGGCCGGCAGGGTCACGGACAACGGCCACCACCTGCAGGCAGCCGTGGCACGTCGCCCGGGCCTCTCGAATCAGCTCCGCGAGCAGCTCGGGCACGGATCCAGCGTCTCCAGCGAGGGGGTCGCCGCCCTCTCCGGGTGGAGGGGGCGGAAGCGGGTGGGACTCAGCGCCAGCCTCAGGCGGGGGCGCAGCGAGGTCGAGATTGTCGAGTAGAAGGACGGCCGGGGCACGCTCGGCAGCGGCCCGGAAGGCCTCAACGAGGGCCTCTCCCAGCTCGCCGTGGTCGCCGCCGAGGTGGTCGCCGAGGTCGAGGTACTCGGCGTGGACGGGTGGAGAGAGCCGAGGCAGTGCACGGGCAAGGCCCTCGAGGAGGGCGCTGCGGCCGCTCCCTCGCGGCCCGGCCAGTAGGACCCCGGCGGGGCCGTGGGGCAGGGCGGCCGAGGAGAGGGGCAGACGAAGGGCAACCCGCAAGGGGATCAGCACAGATGTCAGGAGACGGTCGGGGGTGTCGCCCACCCACGGCGGGGGTGGGCGTGGGGCAGCGGCGGCCTGGTCGCCCGGCGTCATCCTAACCGAGGGCGCAGGGTCTGGCGCAAGCCGCGCATCGTCCTCGCGGCCCGTGGTGATGGGGGCCGGGGAGGTGCCGTCTTCCGGTGGCGGGGGGGGGGGCGTCTCCTCGACCCTGAGATGCACCGTTGATCCGGCGAGGGCCGACGCCGCGTCTGCCACGTCGAACGAGAGGACGACTCCTCGTCGCAGAGCGGGGCCGCCGTCAACGTGCCGCCCGCGCCATGCCGTGAGGGCTTCGGCCGTTGCGCCACGGAGACGCTCCCTCAGCCCCTCGGCAGCGGCGCGGGCCGCCGCTTCTCGCTGTCCGGGCCAAGACCCGACAACCTCGACAGCGAGGCGAAGGCCGGGAAGGCGCCCTCGGTCCGACCGGGGAACGGCGGCGTCGGCACCAGCATCATCGCCGGCAGACATCGAGGAGGGGCGTTCGGGCGCCGGCGCCGGCTCAGCCACCGCGATGGCGCCCGGCGTGAGAAGGAGAAGCCGTATCAACACCGAGGGCAGAGCGACGTGCCCGGGCGGCGGGCGCCACTCGGCTCCAGACGGGAGGGAGAGCTCGACAAGGATCCGTCGACCGCGGGGCGCCACGAGCCAGACTGGGCCCGTCGGACCACCCTCCCCAGCGACGGCCCTCCCCGACGGTGACGCCACAAGGCTGCCGAACAGCCGTTCGTCGGACGAGGCGCCGTCGACGGCGGGCTCCGCAGAGGCGCATATGCGCAGACGCCGCGTCGCCGGCTGAGCTAGGGGTGCGGGCGGGGAGGATGCGGGGGCGCGGCGAAGAGACACGCAGGACACATCGTCAGGCGAGGCAGTGAGAGCCACGGCGCCCGCCGCCTTGTTGGACATGGCCTCGGACCACGAGGGTTTACCCGCGGGCCTCAGCGGAGCGGTTCCCACCGGCGCTATGACCGTTTTTGCCGCCGCCGGGTACCCCGCCAGCGGGGCCCCAGTGAGCGACAGCTCGCGCTCCTCATCCCCCACTCCCTCGGCGACAGCGCGTTCTTGCGCCTCCACAACCTCGTCCATGGCCACCGGGATGATGTGAAGCTCGAGGTCCACCCAGAGGGCCACGGCGCCCCCCGCCGGCTCGCACGCCGTCACTCGGAAACGCACCGGCGGGGCCCGGCCCGCCGCTGTCCCCCCCGCCCGGCCGACAAGGAGGGGAAGCGTCTGCCCCGGGACCGCCAGGGCCGCCTGCTCCAGGAACGTGTAGTCGAGCCGCTCCTCCATCGGGAGATTCCCCGACGCGAGGAGGGCGAGGAGGTCGGCAGCTGTTTCAGGCCGGAGCTCGACCCGCGTCGCGCGGGGCGGGGCGGGGGCGGCCTCGACCCACACGGCAGCACCGGCCTCGAGGGCCACCTCCCGGGCCAAATGGGCGGGCAGGGACAGGATTCCGGGGCGACTGATCGTGCCGTCCCACGACAGCGTGCGCGACGCGAGAGGGGCGCCGTCGGGCCAGACGTGCAGGGCGACAACTGCAGTGGTTCCGTCGGGGCGGGGTTCGGGGACGAGGCCGCGGGGCAGGGACGCGTGCAGGCACGCCCTATCATTCAGCTCGACTACAAGAAGATGACGACTCGGCATGGTCAGCGACCGACTCGTCCGAGCCACGCCACTGGACGCCGGCGCGAGGGGCAGCCGGCCCAGCGAACGCGGCGAGGGCGGGGCGGGTGGTGCTCGCGAAGGCCCCTGAGACGCGACGACCCGCTTCGATCCCCCGCACAGGACGAGGATGGACGGCGATTGCCGTGGTCTGGGTCTCGCCTTGCGCTCGGGCGATTCGAGACGAAAGACTGCCTCGCGAGGCCTGATCCCCCCAGCCCTGGCGCTGGCAAGCTCACTCGGCGTGGTGTCGCTCCGAGAGGTCCAGCAGGACGCGCTGAGCGTGGCTCGCTGCCCGCCCCGTGTAGCGTTCCCTCCCCCCTCCTATGCGCTCCCCTCCCCCCGCCCCCTTGATGGGCGACGCGAGCTGGCTCCCCGGCGGGGACACCAGACGTGCCCCGGGCGCAGAGAGAGTTGTCAGGGCGTCGCCGTCCCCCCCGCCCGCGGGCCGAGGAAGCCCCGCTGCCCCGTGGGCGCGGCGGAGCCAAACGCCGAGGGGCGTCGATCCACGGTCCTCTCCGTCGTCGGCGCCCCAGGAGGCAGCGTCGGCGAGGAGCACCGCAGCCGACACGCCCCACCACGCCGCCGCCTCTCTGTCGACGTCAGAGGGGACGCCCCCCCCCCCCCCCCCCCCCCCCCCCCCGCGCCCCGGCCGTCGGGGGGCACCGCACCGAGGAGACGGACGCGTAGAGTGCCGGGCGGGCCGAGGAGAGAAGTCGCGGCCTCGCCTGCGGCAGCGGGCCCGGCTCGGGCGAGGCGGGCCGCGCGGGCAGCCTTCCGCGCCTCCGCGCCCGCCTCTGCGGCTCCCCCGCCCCATCCCCCGCCGCTACCCTCACCGCCTCCCACCCCGAGGAGGTTGTCGAGTGCGAGGTGGGCGGCCGCCCGGACCGCGCAGAGCCGACGCTCGCGGGAGAGGCGGAGCGCCGCCCCCCCGTCCTCCCCGCGGGCAGGCTCCAGGCCGCCAAGAGGCAGAGACCGGGTCGCGACGGCCGCGAGGACGAGGCCCGCCGGCCCCGCCGCGTCGGTGGGGGCCGCGGGGGCGGGCGGGCACAGAGCCCGCGCCACGGCGGCGAGGGCAGCCTCGCCCGCCCCATCCGCCCCGCCCCCCTCACCGGCGGCCACGGGCAGGCGCCCCAAGAGTGCCGCCCCCGCGGCCTCGAGGAGGGAGGGAGCCGCGCCGGCCACCCCATCGGCCGCGCCTGTGCCGCCGGCCGTCTCATCGGCTCTGGCGGCGCGGAGGAGACGGCAGCAGAGGCGGACGGCGGCCTCGGGGTCGCTCGACACGAAGGCCGCAGGGAGACCGGGGGGTGCCCCAGGGCCCGTCGCCGCGAGGACGGCACGCGCCAGGCGGGAGAGGGCGGCCCGCGACGGGCGGGCCGCCAGCGGCGGGTCGGCACGGGTGGCGACGGGAGCGGCGGACGCCGCGGCGTCTCCGCTTCGGGGAAGGCGACCGCCCGAGATGCCCCGGCAGCCACGCGTGGGGTGCTCCAAGGATGGCGCCTCACCGCGCGGGAGCGGCGGGGGCGACGGCTGCGGTGTCCCCGCCGGCGGCTTGACGACGACGTCTCGGATTCCGTCGGTCGCTCCCAGCGCCGTCCAAGTGGCCTCGTCCCACGTGGCCGCCGACGGGGCACGCCCCTCCGCAGCGGCGGCGTCTGTCGCCAGGGCACCGATGACTACAGCTGTCGCAGCCTCGGCCGCTGTCGCACCTCCGCTGCCGGCACCGGCACCGAGAGAGTATGCGAGCAGGGCGTCGACGGCGGGGCCGGACAAAGAGGGCGATGACGATCGAGTGGCGAGGCCGAGGTGGCGGGGGCCCGCCGTGTGAGAGAGGCTGAGCGATAGCCACGCAGCCCCCGGACCAAGGGCGAGGTCCTTGGGGGAGACCGGCATCCCCGGCGCAGCGGCGTCCCGCGCGCTCGCCATCGGTCGGTACGCAAAGGCCACGCCCCGGGTAAGCTCGGGGGGAGGCGGCTCGGGGGCCCCGATGAGCTCGCGGCCACGGCGGGCGAGGGCGAGGGCGGCGGGGTCGACTCCGGCATCGTCTGCAGTGTCCATCCCTCGCACATCTAGGGGGGAGAGGGGGGACATCGCCGCCCCGCGGGTCGGATGGGGGTGAGGATGGGGGGGGGAGGCGGCTACGGCACCCTGCGGCGAACGGGGGGGTCGGTGTCGGGGTCGACAAGTCGGAGCGGCGGCAGGGGGGCTGGCGCGAGGGGAGGCCGAGGTTGGCATCCGTGGTCGGGTCCCTCGGCCCATCACGAGAGCAAGAGAGCTCCTCGGAGCGACCGAGCTGGCCCCTCAGCATCGTGCACGCTTCATCCTCTCGCCTCTTCGTCTTCCTCGCTGAGCATGGCCGCAAGGTGAGTGGGGACGCCGCGGCCTGGTTGCCGCCCCCAGCCGCAGGCTTCCCTTCCCCCGGCGCGGGAGGGGGAGAGGAGACGGTCGGCAAGCGCCTCCAGATTGCTCCGCCTCGCGTCGTCGGGCTCCATCCCGACAGATCCCACGCGAAAGCGGAGAACGGTTGAGGAGGCCACGCCCGCGCTGGGGCCGCGACGGCGATGGCGACGACGACGACGGTCACGGCGCAAGAGGCGAGGGCGACGCCACCGACAGCCGCGCTGACGGTGGCGAGTAGCGGGCTCTTCTTTCCCCGTGGTAACAAGATGGGCGAGAGGGGCGGGAAGACGGCCGGGCCACTCAACGTCCTGCGCCGGCAGCAGCCCGGCCACGCCCCCCCCCCCCCCCCCCCCCCCCCCCCCCCCCCCCCCCCCCCCCCCCCCCCCCCCCCCCCCCCCCCCCCCCCCCCCCGCCCCCCAGCCAGGGATCCCGCAGGAGTTCCCGCGCCGAGGGTCGCTCCTCCGCGTCCCACGTGAAGCAGCGGGCCAGAAAGCGCCGCGCCTCGACCGACACGCGCCGCGCGGCCGACGGGTCGTCCGGCAGGGTCATCGCGCCTGCGCCCGGGGCCGGGGGGCCGCCCACGCCGCCCGCCACCGCCAGCGGGTCGACGGGAGGCGGCGGCCCACCCCACCCCTCGTCCCCCGCTCCGGCTCCCGCGGCCCCCGCTGCCCGGGCCCCCACGGCCCTGCCGCCGCCGCCCCCCCCCTCTTCGTCCCACCCGCCCCCCAGCCGCACCCCCCAACGTGCCTTCTCCCAGTCCCGGCTGCCCGCGTAGGCATCCTGGGTCATCCCCTCCCCGAACGCCTTCCGATCGAAAAGGCACTGGTGCACGAGGCATCCGAGGCTCCACACGTCGCTCTTGGTGCCCACGGGGGCTCCGGGGCTGAAGCACTCCGGGGCCAGGTACCAGTAGGTGCCCGCCCCTGCCGTGGTTGGGGCCTCACCCCGGGTGGCCGCGTCCTCGCTTAGGGTGCGGGACAGGCCGAAGTCCGCGAGGCGGGCGTCGCCGGCAGCGTCGAAGAGGACTGGGAGGGAAGGTGGGGGGGGAAGAAGGGGCGGGTGGGGGGCGGAGGGGAAGGTGGGGGAGGGCGGACGGAGGCGGGAGGCCGGGGGCCCGACGCCTCGGCGTTGGCTTCGATGGCAGCTTTGGCACCGCGCCCCCTCCATCTCCTGCCTCTCGGCTTCCACTCTCGCCGTTGGGGGGCTTGACATCGTGATGGATGACGCGCCGGGGCCGCGCTGGGGGGCGGACAGGCGCCGGGGCGCCTCCGAGGGCCGTCACGCCAGCCCCGCCCCCCCCCGCCCCCCCGCCAGGCCCGTCGAGTAGCGTGGCCGCCGCAGCCAGATCGTAGCCGCCCACCCCCGGGGCCGCCAACGCCCCCCCGGGCCCCGCGCCCCCTCCGCCGCCACCGCAGCCCCGACCTCCGCCTCCGCCTCCGTCGTCGTCGTCGTCGTCGTCGTCGACGTCGACTTGCCCCCGCCCCGCCTCCCCGGCCACCCCGATGCCCCCACCCCCGACAAGCCGCGCCCGCCGTGCTCGCTCCCGCTCCCCCCTCCCCGGCGGCCCCGCGAGGTAGGCGAGCGCCTCGGTCACCTGGGCCGCCACGCTCCGCGCTTCCCTCTCCGGCAGAGGCCCCCCCTGTCGTCTCAGGAGGGCCTCTAGGTCGCCCCCGGGGCACAGCTCCACCACAGTGCAAAAGGCCGACGCGTCCACCTCGAAGACATCGAGCAGCCTTAGGATCCTCGGGTGGTCCAGGCTGCGGTGGATGTCGTACTCGCGCACCGCCGACCGGATGTAGGCCCGGCGATGGGCCTCGCTCCAGTCACTTGAGAGACGGTGCACCTTGCATGCCACGTCCTTCGCGTGGAAAAGATCCAGTGCCGCGTGGACTTCGGAGAATCCCCCTTTCCCTAGGAGGTTGAGAATCTGGTACCGTCCCCGAGGCGGGGTGAGGAAGTGAGGAGAGCCAGGGGGGGGGTTGGCGCCACCGGGGGGGGGCGGACCGACGGCGGCTGGGCCGGCATCGCCGCGAGGGGCGCCGCTAGGGGGGGGCACGGCGGGGCCGACGTCTCCGCTGCTGGAGCCGCCAGGGCCGCCCGGGGGCACGCCCTCCCCTCCGCCGCCGCCCCTCCTCCCCGGCCCGGGCCCCCCCCCACCAACCTCCCGGCCCTCGGTCCCAACCCCCGCAGGCATCTGCCCCAAACAGGGAAAGTGAGCGAGCGGGGACGCCTCCTGTGCCGCCAGACGGGACGCATCCGCCCTGAGGGCCTCGGCGCGCTCCCGGAGTCGGGTCAAGTCGGCGTCGACGCGACGCTCGTCCCGGGCAAGCTGGGCGAGCCGAGAGGTGGCGGCCTCCTCGGCCAGGGCGAGGGCGACGGCGGCGGCGGCGGCAGGGGGGCCGGCCGGGGCTGACGGATTCGAATGTGCTGTCGCGTCCGCCGCAGCGCGGGTCCGCCGGAGGCGGAGCGTCTCCCGCACGGCCTCCTTGGCCTCCCGCAGGCGCTCCCGCTCGGCCCTGAGCTCGGCCGCCTCGGCGCCGTCCGCCCATCCCTCCCCGAGGCGACCGTTGAGCCGGAGGAGAGTCGCGCAGCCGACGTGGGCCCTGCCCCGCGCCACCCGCGCCGCCAGGGCCGCCCGCTCGAGCTTCGCCCGGGCGACAGCCGCCCGGGCCAGGGCTGCCCGCGCCTCGTCCAGGCGCCGCGCATCTACGGCCGCCGCCTCGCGGGCCAGGGCGAAGCGAAGGTCGCTCTCGCGGCGCGCCACGGTGTCGCGATCCCTCAATCGGGCATCAGCGCGCACAAGAGCAGCCTCGAGGTCCCGACAACGTCGTTCAAGGACAACGCGATCGCGGTAGTGGTCGCGGTTGGGGGGGGGGGGGGGGGGCCGGGGGGGGGGGGGGGGGGGG